>TARA_R110000824_G_scaffold222202_1_pt1 | contig 227168 bp, 224 predicted proteins | sample TARA_R110000824 | Tara Oceans TARA_R110000824 (sample SAMEA4397747) | marine metagenome | biome: Polar Biome; feature: [MES] marine water layer (ENVO:01000295) within the mesopelagic zone...; material: water (ENVO:00002006), including particulate matter (ENVO:01000060) such... | reverse complement strand
CGAAGAACCCAGCCACCCGGCTGGGTTTTTTGTGTGCGTGGAAGAAAAAACCTTACTCTTACCATTCAATAGGTTGGCCATCCCAAGCCCAAAAAGTACCGTTATCATCGGGTGTTCGCTGAGCGATAACTTCTAGCCACTGCTCTGCTACAAATGTAGGCGTGAAGAGCTTTTCATTAGGCACCCTTGCTTGAAAAGGTTTAGAGAGCGCTGTATCGGTAGTGCCAGGATGTAGGCATAACACGGTGCATTGTTTGTTAAGCCGCTTGAGCTCTATTGATGCCGTCTTAAGCAGCATGTTATGCGCTGCTTTGCTGGCACGATAGCTGTACCAGCCGCCTAGCTGATTATCCTCAATGGAACCAACTCGCGCGGAAAGACTGGCGATCACTGTAGGGTGTGTCCCTTTGAAAGAGTCTTTTAGTGACGCCAGCAGCAAGATAGGCGTAAAGGCGTTGATATTCATTGTCTGCGTTAGGTTTTCAACACTCAGCTGATCAAGTCGCTTTTCAGGAACCAGTTGTTTAGCTTCATCATGAAGGATGCCGATGGCATTAAAGAAGAAGTGAACAGGCCGGGCAGCCAATGCATTTTGAAGTGCCTGCCTATCCTGTTCTTGAGAAACATCAAGCATTAGGTGAGTAAGGCGTGGATGGTCAATTTGTGATGGTTTACGGCTTACCGTAATAATGTGGCCGAGCTGGGAGGAAGAGAGTAGCTGCTGAATGATGGCAGCGCCTATTCCTCCCGATGCGCCAACAACCAGCGCTGTATAATGATGAGGCAGCAAATAGAACATGGAAAGCCTTTGGAATCCTACTAGTGAGGAGGGCTTTCATTGAAACGTTATGCAGGGAACTTGTCGAGGGAATATATCAGGCGGAAGCGTTGATTCTGCCAGGTTGAGCACTATTACGACCATCCGGCTTATACAGCGTTTTTTCTGCAATTTGGCGGATGTAATCCAGCATTGCCTGGTTATGCTTCATTCGTACTGACAGCATTTGTCCCGTCAGCTCGTTCATGCGTGAGGCGCGCTCACTTTTTTCCAGCAGGCTTTCCCATGCTGTTTGACAGCCAGCATCAACAGCTGCTGATCTAGCGCCAATAGCACCTTCATCATAACCGAGGCGTTTCTGTACATTGCGGCGCACAGTTTCAATCCGCTCTAGCTCGGCTAATAATGACTGCTTTTCGCGTGCGACTTGAGCTAACGCATCGCCGTCAATGTCACCTTGCGTTAAAAGGTTTTGCTCGTTGGACAACAACGAAATTAACGCATCAAGGCGCTGCCGTTGGTCGGTAAGCAAAGATGCAAGGCTCATTTAAAGCGTCCCCTATAAATCTTTAAGATTGGCAATTAGACCGTCAGCAATTCGGTCTGCGCGCATTTCCAGGCGCCCTTCACGAATAGCGTCTCGAATCTCTTCAACTTTGGCGGTATCGATATCCTGAGACTCATCAATACTCGATTGACTCAGTTGGGTCGATTCACGAGTCGTGCCGCCCGGTGTGGCTGGCGATACGCTCTCTGCTTTTTGCGTTTCATCCCGCTGCTGCGTAGGATTCGAGCGTAATAGCGAGTTAATGTTATCAATTTTCACGTTGTCTGCCTCATCGTCAACGTCGATGCGCTTGGCGCCTAGTGTAGCTTGTATAGCCATATATCGGCAGCGCAGGGTATAACTTTAGGCGATGCGTTAAAAATCCACCACCAAAACACCTCGATCAGTGACGCGGGCAGTCATGATTTCGCGTGACCCAAAACGCACCCTTACTTGCTCACCAAGAGCACCATTTTCTAGCGCCTCCCCTTCACGTGAAACGCGAAAAGCTGAGCCTTGAGCTACGACAGTAACGCGTTGCCCACGTTCAACCAGGTCAGGAGCTTGTAAATAGTGAGCCAAAAAAGCGCTGCCAGTACGAATGGGGCGCTGGGTGATTTTACCTACGATGTCTTCTTCAGCCGTCAAAGCTTGTGCCGAAAGATCGCCTAAATTGCCACCACGTTCGCTGAGCATATTCGAGGTAATCAACGTGCCTCGCTCAATATCTCTCGCTGCCACCACATAACTACCAATGACATCAATTTGCGCCTGTAAGTAGCGCACTTGTCGGCCGTTTTCACCGCAACGTACCCCAACGGAAACGCGGCCCAAGGGGGCTTGATTTGCGTTGGGTAAAAAAGGCTCTGGTTGAATGCATTCCGGCAAATGTGGAGAAGGTGGCCGTAGATCAATCACCACTTCCTCGCCTAATGCCTGGGTTTCCTGGTACAAAAATTGGTGTACTTGCTGGAGCAGAGCATCGTCGTCAGCCTGAACCTTAGTCAAAGCTGTCACGGCTAGCATTGCCAATAAAAAAAACACTTGCCAGTAGCAAAGCATGCTTGGCTGAGTAACGCGCTTTCGTAGCATGGAAGGGGCCACTTGCTGAAGAGCTTGGGGAAGAGAGTGATGAGGCTACCGGACAATCAGTGTAGAGAAAAGGTAGCAGCCGTATCACGCGAAATGCTGGCAGAAACGCCAGCTGTTCCATGCTTTAGGCTGACAGCTCCAGACGTATTCTTCATCATCAACAAAATCCATTTTATTTTTTGCCTCAACGCGAGGGTCGGCATGATTGATCAACTGGAATCTGCCTTTAACTATCACCAGCAAGCAGTCGGTTTGCGTCAGGCACGCCACGAAGTGCTGGCGGCGAATATAGCCAATGCAGATACACCCAACTATAAAGCGCGTGATATCGATTTTGCTAGTGAGCTGAAAAAAGCAGTCGACGGTACTCAGAATGCATCTAGTAATAGCGGCGGCGGCCTGACGTTGGCGCGTACCGCGGGTAGCCATATTGCTGGAGAAGGCCCCGCATGGCGTGGAGCGGGCAACGCCGATTTACTTTACCGCATTCCCGACCAGCCTAGTTTGGATGGAAATACGGTTGATATGGATCGTGAGCGCACGCAGTTTGCTGATAACGCTGTGCGTTATCAAGTGGGCCTTACGATGCTCAACAGCCGTATTCAAGGGCTGAAAAATGCCATGCAGCCCGAATAACCAGGCCAAATTAGTGAGGAGTTAAGCAACGATGTCGATGTTCTCTACGTTTGATATTGCCGGTTCGGCAATGAGTGCCCAGTCCCAGCGAATGAACGTTACCGCTAGCAACATGGCAAATGCCGACAGTGTTGCCGGGCCTGATGGTGAAACCTACCGAGCGAAACAGGTCATGTTTGAGACCCAGGCACAAGGCAACCGCTATGGCGTTGGCGGTGTGCGCGTTACCGAAGTGGTGGAAAACGATTCACCGCTACGCATGGAGTATATGCCCAACCACCCGGCAGCGGACGAAGAGGGCTATGTTGCAAAACCCAATGTTGAGCCCGTGCATGAAATGGTCAATATGATTTCTGCTTCGCGCTCTTATCAAGCCAACGTCGAAGTGTTTAATACCAGTAAGCAGATGCTGATGCAGACGCTGTCGCTGGGTGAGGGGTAGGCCATGAATGTCGATACGAGCGTATTGAATAGCGTAAATGGCAGCGGTGCTAATGGTCTCTCTGCCCGTCAATCCGATGAGCTGCGTGAAAGCTTTATGACGCTGCTGATCACCCAGCTACAGAATCAAGACCCGCTTAAGCCGATGGAAAATTCGGAGATGACCTCGCAGTTAGCGCAAATCAATACGGTCAGCGGCATTGAAGAGTTAAATAGCACGCTCGAAGGTATTACCAGCCAAATGGATGCCAATCAAGCACTGCAGGCGAGCGGACTAATTGGCAAAGGCGTTATGGTCTCTGGCAAGGATGTGTTAGTAGAGCAGGATGATGAGGGGACTTCTTACACCACGCCCTTCGGCATAGAGCTGGCTGAGCCAGCGGCAAATGTTAAAGCGACCATAGTAGGTGAAGGTGGCCAAGTCATTAGAACTCTTAATCTTGAGGCGCTAGATGCAGGTGTTCAATCTTTCCAGTGGGATGGTCTCAATGAGCAGAAAGAGGCGGTTGCCAGTGGCCGCTATTCGGTTCAGTTAGAAGCGACCGACGCTGAAGGTGAAAAAATCGAATCTACGGCCTTGCAGTACGCCGTAGTTAACAGTGTTACGCCTAATGATAGCAGTGGCAGCATTCGGCTGGATCTAGGCGCTATCTACGGCCAAATCAGCCTGAATGATGTTAAACAAATTCTTTAACTATTAATTAAAGCCCGTATTTAATTAAACACAGCTTTCTTAGGGGGAAACAGCATGAGTTTTTCACAAGCACTGAGTGGTCTAAACGCGCAACAGCAAAAATTAGGCGCAGTCGGTAATAATATTGCCAACTCACAAACCGTGGGTTTTAAGAGCTCCAGCGTTCAGTTCGCCGATGTGTATGCAGAGTCGCGTATCGGCTTGGGGGTGCGTACAGCAGGCGTACTCCAGAATTTTAGTCAGGGTAACATTGAATCGACTAACCGTAATATGGACTTAGCCATTGCTGGCGAAGGTTTCTTCCGTTTTCAGCAGCCTAATGGCGAAGTGGGTTACTCACGCAACGGCCAGCTTACTATGACCGCAAATGGCGATTTAGTGAATGCTCAAGGGGCTCGCATTATGGGCTACTCTGCGGATGCAGAAGGCAATGTACAGGCAGGTGGTGACGTTGCTCCATTGCAAGTAGATTCAGGCGGCCTTGCTGCCAATGCGACTACACAGTTAGCGGCTGAGCTAAATTTGGATTCGGGGGAGGCGGGGTTAGATCCCACTGCTTTCGATTCTGCTGATTCAACAACCTACAACTACTCCACGAACGCCACTGTTTATGACTCACAAGGTAATGCTCGTAATCTGACGATGTATTTTATTAAAGACCAAGGCGAGACTAATGAATGGCAATTACGTGGTCGACTCAGTGGTGGACCAGATGACGCTCAGAACTACGATATTCCTAACCTAGGTTCTTTAACCTTCAATCAAAATGGTACGCTTCAAACCGATGCCTCAAACACTATTACAATAGCTAATGGTGAGTTTGGTGCTGGGAATGTTTTTGAAGAGCTAAATATTGAGTTTGATTTTCTAGGCTCTACTCAGTTCGCAGAAAGCTCCTCTGTTAGTGACATTTCTCAAAATGGCTACACCTCGGGCTCTTTGGTAGGTATCACTATCGAAGACGATGGCACGGTAATGCGTAACTACTCGAACGAAGAGTCACGAGCTGCAGGTCAAATAGCGCTGGTTAGCTTCCGTAATCCTGAAGGTTTGCAGCCGGATGGCGAGAACCTATGGACGGCTACTGCGTCTTCAGGACAAGAGTTGGTGGGCGCTCCTGGCACCGGTCTACGTGGCTTAATTGAACCGAGTGCGGTGGAAACCTCCAATGTTGATATGGCTCGTGAACTAGTTGATATGATTGTTGCCCAGCGCGCGTATCAGGCTAACTCGCAAACGATCAGTACCCAGGACGAGCTCCTGCAGACCATTATTAACCTTTAATGATCGGTCAATTGGTAAGGAGTAAGTACCGTGGATCGAATGCTCTATACCGCCATGAGTGGCGCCAAGCACACCATGAATCAGCAGTCGGTGGTGAGTAACAATCTATCGAATGTGAGCACCACCGGTTTTCGTGCGCAGCTACAGGCCGCTCGTTCCGTGCCCGTGCAGGGTGAAGCACTACTGGACACACGCACCTTGGCGGTAACCACCACACCGGGCAGTGATTTTTCTCAGGGCCCCGTTGAGTATACGGGACGCACGCTTGATGTCGCGATGCAAGATGATGCGTGGATGGCGGTGCAGGCGGATGACGGTACTGAAACCTATACGCGGCGCGGCGACCTCCAAATCGACAGTGATGGTGTTCTGCTTAATGTAGGGCGCCCGGTGATGGGTGAAGGTGGCCCTATTGCCTTGCCGCAAGGCGCGCAAGTTTCTATCGGTGCCGATGGGACAATCAGTGCTATTCCCGAGGGCGTTGGGCCAGAAGCGCTGGTCGAAGTGGGGCGTATTAAGCTGGTGACCCCTGAAGAGGGATCATTAACGCGCGGTGAAGACGGCCTGTTTCGTGCGCCACCGAATGAGGAAGGTGAGCCGGGCGCCTTGCCCGCCGACGAAAATGCCAAGCTAGTGAGCGGTGCGCTTGAAGGCAGTAACGTCAGCGCTGTCGATGCCATGGTCTCGATGATCGATGTGGCGCGTCGTTACGATATGCAGATGAAAGTGCTAAGTACCGCTGACGAAAATGCCCAGCGAGCCAACGGCATTCTATCTATTCAAGGTTGATGTTGGCCATTCAAAGCTGATGTGAGTCAGTCGGCCAAGGGAGCATAATTATGATTAAGTCATTGTGGACCGCTAAAACCGGCCTAGAGTCGCAGCAAACCAAGCTAGACGTGATTTCAAATAACCTAGCCAACGTTAGTACCAATGGTTTCAAACGCTCACGCCCGGTGTTTGAAGACCTGTTATACCAAAATATGCGTCAGCCAGGGGCTCAGAACAATATTCAGGATCGCCTGCCCTCAGGCATGCAGATTGGTACCGGTGTTCGCGCGGTGGCCACTGAACGTTTGCATACCCAAGGTGGGTTAGAGCAAACAGAAAACTCGCGTGATCTTGCGATCAATGGCGAAGGCTTTTTTCAGGTATTGATGCCAGACGGTACAACGGGTTATACCCGAGACGGAAGTTTCCAGTTAAATGAAAATGGCCAAATGGTCACCGCCAATGGTTACCCCGTTGAACCTGCTATCTTCTTACCGGCTAATGCGCTGTCTGTAAATGTGGGTGAAGATGGCACGGTGAGCGTTCGCCAGCCAGGTGTTGCGCAGGATAATGAGGTAGGACAAATCACCGTCAGTACCTTTATTAACCCAGCTGGCCTACAAAGTATTGGTGGCAATCTTTACCTGGAAACGGGAGCTTCAGGCGCGCCCAATGAGAATATGCCGGGTATGAATGGCGCGGGTCGCCTGTTCCAGGGCTATGTAGAAACGTCCAACGTTAATGTGGTTGAAGAAATGGTCAATATGATTCAGACCCAGCGCGCCTATGAAATTAATAGCAAAGCGGTCTCTACCAGCGATGAAATGTTGGCGCGCTTGAGCCAGCTGTAACGGTTTTTCAATAAAGTTTACTAACAGGTTGCGTCATGCTGGAGTTGCACCCAATGTTACGTCGTATTGCACTAGCTGGCTTGGCGCTCTTAATACTGGTGGTTGCCGGGTGCGCGCAAATTCCAAGAGCCTCAGTGGTGGGGGAGCAGGAACAGATCAGTATAGTTGATCGCCCACCACCTATCCCCAATGGCTCTATTTATCAGGCTAGGCAAGGGTATCAGCCGCTTTTTGAAGACCGGCGCCCGCGCTCAATGGGTGATATCTTGACGATTGTTCTGGATGAGGAAGTCAGCGCGAGCAAAAATTCGCAATCCAATGCAGGGCGTAGTGGTAGCGCTAGCCTTGACCTGGCCGAACTCCCGGATGCACTCGACACGCTTGCAGAATATGGCTTTGATCTTTCTGGTGAGAACGACTTTACCGGCAGTGGTGGGTCGCAGGCCAATAACTCCTTTACCGGTACGATCACCGTATCGGTGTTAGAGGTCATGAATAACGGCAATTTACGTGTGCGGGGCGAGAAGCAAATTGCCATCAATCAGGGAACGGAGTTTATCCGGTTTTCAGGCGTGGTTAACCCGCGCACAATTACCGCACAAAATACCGTTCCTTCCACCCAGGTGGCGGATGCACGTATCGAGTACGTGGGCGACGGTTATATCAATGAAGCGCAGCACATGGGTTGGCTACAACGTTTCTTCTTAAACGTCTCGCCATTCTAGCCCCTATTTGGAGCTATCAATGTTAAAGCGACCAATAACACTGTTACGACGGGCAATAGCGATGCGATTAAGTGGTTATCGATCAAGCAACACTTGGTTTGTTCAGCTGGGTGCCTTAGTGCTGATGTGTTTATTGGCATTACCTGCCCAAGCGGAGAGTGTTCGCGAGCTTTCGAGCTTTGCCGGCGTCCGCGATAACCAATTAGTGGGTTATGGTTTAGTCGTGGGCCTTGATAGCACCGGTGACCAAACCACCCAAGCGCCCTTCACCAGTCAAAGCCTGACCAACATGCTTTCCCAGCTTGGGGTGACGGTGCCTGCGGGCACGAACTTACAACTGCGCAACGTGGCTGCAGTGATGGTAACGGCTGATCTCCCGCCGTTTTCAAGGCCGGGCCAGCGGTTGGATATAGTGGTTTCGTCGATTGCCAATGCACGTAGCTTGCGAGGCGGTACGCTGTTAATGACGCCGCTAAAAGGTGCCGATGGTGATACCTATGCCATTGCCCAAGGCAACATGCTCGTAGGTGGAGCGGGTGCCCAGGCGGGTGGCAGTAGCGTTCAGATTAACCAGCAGGCCTCAGGCCGCATCCCCAATGGTGCCCTGGTAGAAAGGGAAGTGCCGCTTAACCTGGGCAGTAACGGTGGGATGCTTGAATTACAGCTTAACGATTCCGATTTTGGTACCGTTCAGCGCATGGTGACGGCGATTAATAACGAGTTTGGCCAGTCGGTTGCCTATGCACGTAATGGGCGCGTCATCGCCCTTGATGGTCCTACTGATGATAATGCAAGGGTCAACTTTATGGCTCGTGTCGAAAACGTTCAGGTGACACCGACTGAGGCACCGGCGCTTGTTGTGCTGAATTCACGTACCGGCTCGGTCGTAATGAACAGTGCTGTCACATTGCGCGAGGCGGCAGTCGCCCACGGCAGCCTGTCGATCATGATTGATACCCAGTTTGGCGTCAGCCAGCCTAACCCGTTTGGTGAGGGAGAAACGGTCGTCGTACCTGATGCGGATATTGAAATTGATCAGCAAGAGGCTTACCTGCAAATCGTAGAAGGCGCGCAGCTCAACGAAGTGGTCAATGCATTGAATGCGTTAGGCGCCACACCGCAGGATTTAATGTCGATTCTAGAAGCGTTAAAAGCATCGGGTTCGCTACGTGCTGAGCTGGAGGTCATTTAATGAGCGCGAATGATATGACCAGCCAGTTCGCCCTGGATGTGAGCGGCTTTCAGCGGCTTCAACATACTGCACGGGTCGACCCTGAAGCTGGCGTAGATGGCGCCGCCCAGCAATTTGAAGCGCTGTTTATTCAGATGATGATGAAGAGTATGCGCGAAGCGACACCCAGTTCAGGGCTGATGAATAGCAGCGCAACGGATACCTATCAATCGATGCTGGATCAACAGTGGTCCCAAGTAATGGCTTCGCGTGGCATGGGTCTTGCGGATGTGCTTGTTGAGCAGTTGGAGCGCCAAGGTGCTATTTCAAAAGCAGAGCCAACTGCCAATGCAGATCAAGAGCTGCAGGCCCTAATCGCCGGCATCCCCCGTGGTACGCCCCGAGTACTTGATGACGCTTTCTCGGTAGCGCCGGGTGCTACTGGCACAACAAGCTCGCAGGGCAGCGGGCAATTCCTGGCTGAGCTTGAGGCCATTCGCCAAGGTGTGGAGAACGGTAATGCAGTCGATAAAGCCGCGTTAAATCAGCGAGAGCCGACAGCCTCGGGTCACGTCGACCAATTTATTCATACGTTAGCGGCGCCAGCCCAGGCGGCTAGTGCCAACACTGGCGTTCCTGCCGAATTAATTTTGGCCCAGGCGGCACTAGAAACGGGCTGGGGACGGCACGAAATTGCCACTCGTAATGGCAACAATAGCCATAACCTGTTTGGTATCAAAGCGGGTAGCCATTGGCAGGGCGAAACAACTGACATTGTGACGCATGAATATATCAATGGGCGGCGAACTCAGGTGGTCGACACCTTCCGCGTATATGAGTCGTTTGAGCACGCTTTTACCGACTATGCCAGCCTGATCAGTAATAACCCGCGCTATGCTGGTGTTGTCCAGGCACCTAGTGCCGAGCAGGCAGCGCAAGAGTTACAGCGTGGTGGTTATGCCACCGACCCGCGTTATGCTGACAAGCTAGTGGCAGTAATGAAGTCGATGGGGCCACTCAATCCGGGCGGTAATTTCCTGGCTGATTCCCGCTAGCCTATTCCTCAAGTTTTTCTGCGCAGTGCCGATACTTATGAGTATATATAGGTAATGGCCTAAGGAATTGAACCATGAGCATGTTTTCGATCGGCTTAAGCGGCCTCAATGCCGCGCAGAATGCCCTGAATACAAGCAGTAATAATATCAGTAATGTCTATACGCCTGGGTATAACCGAGAGTTGGCCCAGTTGGGTGAAGGCCGTGTAGGTGGCGGGGTTCGTGTCAATGATATAGAGCGCCAGTTCAATACGTATGTGGCCGACCAGTTAAATAGTGCCAAAACACAGTCAAGCGCTTTAAACACTTACTATAATCAGGTATCGCAAATCGATAACCTGTTAGCCGATCGCGAGGCAGGCCTAGCTCCTCTGATGCAGGGGTTCTTCTCATCGTTGGAAGATTTAGCGAGCTCCCCTTCTGATCCGGCGGCGCGCCAGGGTGTACTGGGTCAAGCCAACACGCTGAGTTCACAGTTCCGTTCTTTCGATGGCTACCTGCAAGATATGCAGGGCAATATTAACGGCCAAATTAAAGATGAAGTGACACAAATTAATAACACGACCGAGCAGATCGCCGGTTTAAATAAAGAAATTGCGCTGGCCCGAGCGCGTACAGGTGAAGCCCCCAACAGCTTGTTGAATCAACGCGACCACATGATTTCTGAACTTAACGAGCGTTTGGACCTGCGCCTGAATATTCAGGATGGCAAAACATACAACGTTAGCTTGCCCAATGGCCAGCCGCTGGTGATGGGCACCGACTCGTTTCAACTAAAAGCCGTACAGGCTGATAATGATCCCCAACGTACCGTCGTCGCCTATATCGATGGCGGTAACAACGAGGTTCAGCTAGACGAGTCGACAATAACGGGCGGGGCATTGGGTGGATTGATGACCTTCCGTTCAGAAACCCTGGATAAGACGCAAAATCAGATCGGCCAGCTAGGCGTGTCTCTGTCGACTGCTTTCAATGAGCAGCACAAGCTCGGCGTAGATCTTAACGGTGATCAGGGTGAAGATTTCTTTGCAGTGCGCTCGCCTCAGACTTATAGCAATGAAAACAATGAAGGCACGGCCATCATTGAGTCTGCGGAGTTTAATACTGAAACTATTGACCAGCTACGCGCGACAGATTACACCGTGCGTTTTGAAGGTGGCACGCCTACGGTCACACGTAACGACAACGGCGTAGCGTTAGAAGATGAAGCCGTTGAGTGGGATGCTGGCGCAGGAGAGCTCACTTTTGGGGGGGTGGCGCTTACCATCAGCGGTACACCTAATGATGGCGACAGCTTTGAAATCCAGCCTGTACGACGCACGGGCGCAGGTATGGAAGTCAGTATTGCTGATGTAGACAAGATTGCGGCGGCTAGCTTAGTTGAACGCGAAGGAGAGCTGGATATTAGCCATCTGAACGTTGCTGACACTGCTTTTACCATCAATGACGAGTATGGGTTTGACGTCGATGAATTTGGTGAGCTGACTGTTACAGCAGTAACTGCTGCGCCTATTACCAGAAACGGTGCTGCCTTTGATCCGGCGACTGAATTTTTGGCAGAGGGTGACACCGTTAATATTGACGGCCTTACCTTTACCATTGATACGCTTCCTGATACCGGTGAAACCGCCAATCTTAGTGTTAGCCTGAGTGACACCAGTACTGGCGATAACCGTAACGCTCTGGCGATGCAAGACCTGCAGTCTCAATCCATTGTTGGCGCTAGCGCGACGGTTACCGGTGCCTATGCATCCATGGTCAGCGATGTCGGTAATCGTACTAATATTACACAAGTGAACTTGGATGCTAGGCAGGGGCTTACGGATCAGCTGACCGCTGTGCAACAGTCCGAGTCAGGGGTTAATTTAGACGAGGAAGCCGCTAACTTAATCCGTTACCAACAGTACTATCAGGCCAATGCGCGTGTGATCGACACCGCAGGAACGCTGATGGATACCATCTTGAACCTGCGCGGTTAATCGGGGAGCTTAAGTCATGCGTATTAGTACCGTCACCATGTTCGAGCAAAGCACGGCGTCTATGAATCGCCAGCAGAGCGACCTGATGAACATAAGCCAGCAAATTGCTAGCGGCCGACGCGTGGTTAACCCCTCCGACGACCCCCAGGCGGCCTCGCGGGCGATTGGCGTTGACCAAGCCAAGGCGGTAACCGAGCAATATTCAGATGCGCGGGTCTCGGCGCGTAATTCGTTAGCGCAAACGGAAAGCATTATTAATAGCGTCAGCGATGCAATAACAAGTGCAAAAGGATTGTTAATCCAGGCGTCTAGCGACACCCTAACAAATGAGAACCGCGAATCAATCGCCAGCGAGCTCAAAGGCGTTTATGAAACGATGCTGGGCCAAGCCAATTCCACCGATGGCAACGGTCGCTATTTGTTTGGCGGTTATAACGACAGCGAACCGCCGTTCGTCAAAGACGCCGCTGGCAGCGTACAGTATAAAGGCGATAGCAATGCTCGCGAGCAGCGTGTCGACGCAACGCGTTTGATGCCGGTAGCCGACAATGGCGAGACTATCTTTAAAAGCGTACCTAGCGGTGCAGGCTATGTGGCTGAAGCTGACAATGCCAATACAGGTAATGTGACGTTTCGTGGACCGCAGATCAACGATGTAAAAGATACAACAGACTTCCGCATCACCTTTACCAGTGACAGTTTGTTTGATATCGAAACATACGATAATGATAGTAATAGCTGGAATCCTCCTGATCCTACTGGTCAAACTTATAGCGGTGGCGATTCCTCCCAACAGATCACTGTTGGGGGTATATCAATTACTTTAGAAGGTACGCCAGCGGCCGGAGATGAAATCCTCGTTGCCAAATCAGGCGGTGGAGTTCGCGGTGCTGATCTCTTCCGCACCATGGAAGAAGCCATCCGTGTCTTGGAGAATCCCGCTGATAACCCGACAAAGAAAGCCGACCAGCGCAATACCCTGAATACGGCTATGCGCGACCTGGATAATAGCCTGGATAATGTTCTAACGGTGCGCGCTTCGGCTGGGGCTCGGCTAAATGAACTTGATGTGATTGATGCTGTTAGTAGTAACCGAACGCTAAACTACGAGCAAACGCTGTCTGATTTGGTGGATCTCGATTACACCGAAGCAATTTCTGAGTACAGCTTGCGCCAAGTAGGTATGCAGGCAGCGCAAAAAGCGTTTGTCGATATTAAAGGCTTATCGCTATTTAACTATATGTAACGAGCGTTTTGTTCTTACACGGTTTACTAAAAACCCCATGCTTTAAAAAAGCGTGGGGTTTTTAGGTTAAGGGTGCCATCGTTTCGATTAAATTCTGCAGAAAGTCCAATCCTTGCGTAAATAACCGCTGCAGGAAGCGGCTAATATCGGTCATTAATACCATCATCAATATGAGTCCCACGATGAGAGAAGTTGGGAAGCCGATATTGAATACGGTGAGCTGAGGGGCGGAACGGTTCAGTATGCCCAATGCCAGGTTGATGGTTAGTAGGGAGCCCACTAGCGGCAGTGCCAATAACATGCCTGAGGCAAAAATCGTCCCCGCATAACGAGCTAGCAAGATAAACGCATCTGGGTTGAACGTCCCAATGCCAATGGGCAGTGTTTGGAAGCTCATAATCAGGGTTTCAAGCACCATTAGATGGCCATTCATCGCCAGGAACATGAGCAGTGTGATCATATAGAGAATACGCGATAGCACCATAATGTTAGTGCCGCTCGCTGTATCAAAAAAACTCGCAAATGCTAGGCCCATTTGCAGGCCGATAAAGTCCCCGGCTGCTTGAACAACCGCAAAAATGATATGCATGACGAGACCCATCGCCAAGCCGATCAGGATCTGTTCGATCATAATGCCGATGCCTGCCCAGGACATGACGGCGATAGCCGGCATGGCCGGTAGAATCGGCGCAATCACAATGGCAATGAGGGCAGCAAGGCCGACTTTGGCTTGATTGGGAACACTGGAGTGCCCCCAAAGCGGGGAGGCGGCCATAAAGGCAGTGATGCGCGCAAACGGCCATAAAAAAGCCACTAGCCACCCTTGTAGCTGTGCGAAAGTGACTTCGACCATCGGCTTACATCACCATATTAGGGATGTTGGTAAACAGGCGGTGGGTAAAGTCAGTAATTAAGCCAATCAGCCAGGGTCCAGCAAACACCAGCACCGCAAACACGGCCAGGATTTTAGGAATAAACGTCAGCGTCATTTCATTTATCTGCGTCGCGGCTTGAAACAGGCTGATGATAAGGCCGGTGAATAGCGCTGCCAGCAGCATGGGGCCAGCAAGGAGAAGCGTTACACGCATACCTTGATACGCAATGCTCATCACCATTTCAGGGGTCATAGCAAAAATCCTCTGCGGCGTATAAAACGCCACGGCTTATTTGATATAAAAAGCTATCTCAACAACACGCTATATCATGTAAAAGCTTTCAGCCATCGAGCCAATAATAAGCTGCCAGCCATCCACTAAAATGAACAGCATCAGTTTAAAGGGTAGTGAGATAGTGATGGGCGGTACCATCATCATCCCCAATGCCATCAGCGTGCTGGCGACAACGAGGTCGATGATTAAAAACGGAATAAAAATAGTAAAGCCAATTTGAAACGCCGTTTTTAACTCGCTAGTGACATAAGCGGGCAATAATACGCGCATGGGTAACTCTTCCGGCCCCTGCATCGGCCCTACATCTGCCAGGCGAACGAACAGGGCTAAGTCGGGTTCGCGGGTTTGGGCAAGCATAAATTCACGAAAGGGGTCTTGGGCAAGTAGTAAAAACTCTTCAAAGTTAATCGTTTCGTTGGTCAGTGGTACCCACGCGTTGTCATAGACCTGCGCCAATACCGGCGACATAATAAAAAAAGTTAAGAACAGCGCGATCCCCAAGAGTACTTGATTAGGCGGTGTTGCCTGCGTGCCCATGGCTGTACGCAACAGGCTAAGCACGATGATGATGCGTGTGAAACTGGTCATCATCAGCAGCATTGAAGGTAAAAACGCTAGCGAGCTCAGAAAGAGTAGGGTTTGCAGCGAAAGCGACCACTGTTGCCCGCCATCCTCTAAAGGCTGCGAAATAATCCCAGGTATTTGCTGAGCATGCACTGGCGCGGCGATAAAGCACACAACCATAGCGCTAATCAGCCATAGCCAGCGCTGACCACCACGGTTAGAAATATAATTTTTTGAAACACATGGCTTAAAAAAACAGGGCCAAGAAAGGTGCATCCATTGCCTCATGGCGTCTTATGGGGATCGGAGGGAGCGGCTGACCCTTTACGCTGGCTAGCGGCTAGCGCTTTAGTTAAGCGTCGCGCAAAGCGCGAAGAAGGAGGAGATGAGGCGGTGGGAGCGCGCTCTTCTGGCGCCGGGCGTTCGTGTAACTTAGTAATACGTCCCCCGCCAACGCCAATAACCAGCCATGTATCTTCCACTTCAACGATGACAACACGTTCACGGTTGCCCACCGCCGTGCTGCCCACGACACGTAAGTGAGCGCCATGACGAGTGGTGTGGTTGCTCCAGCGCTTTAAAAGCGCCGTACAAATTAAAATGATCGCAATAACGAGGGCCAAAGCGGCGGCGGTTTTACCCAGCATAGCCATGCCCACTAATGACTCGCCCCCATTGCCTAGTGCATCAAGCGAGCCATTCTGCGCCGAGGTGGTAGTAACACTCATCGGTTCAATTTGTGAATTCGTTCGGAGGGTGTGACGATTTCAGTGATACGAATCCCGTATTTATCTTCAATAACAACGACTTCCCCTTGAGCGATTAAATAGCCATTAATCAAGATATCCATCGGCTCACCGGCGAGCCCTTCAAGCTCAATAACAGAGCCTTGTGCTAACTCCAGCAATTGCTTAATGGTTAGCTTGGTACGCCCTAACTCCACGGTGAGTTTCACCGGGATATCCATGATCATCTCAAGCTCACGCGCCTGCGTGGAACCGCTGTCTGGGCTTAATGGGCGAAACACGTCATCACTAGCGGCTTTAGCAGCGGGCGCTTTGGCTTCTGGCTCGTCAGCAGGCTCTTCTGAGCTCTCTTCAGCGGCTTCCTGCTCTGCCATGGCAGCTGCCCACGGATCTTCTTCTTCGCTGGCGGCGTCGGCGCTGGAGGCCGTCTCGTCTTGCTCGGACATGGCATCCGCCCAATCGTCTTCAGAGACGTTCTGATTAGGCTTATTGGGATCAGTCATGCTTTGGATTCCTTGGCTTTCTGTCGCATAGGCACTTTAATAAAGTCTTTGGACGATGCGTTGTTCATAGCGGCATGGTCGATCAGATGTAAGACACGCAGCGCATGCTGTTGACGTTGGCTACCGTACTCACACTGCATAACAGGCACACCATCCACACTAGCTGTTATAGAGCTAGGAATTTCTAGTGGGAGTACATCACCCTTCTTTAGCCCCATTACATGGGCGATACGGCTGGGTATCTGAGCAAACTCTGCCACCAACTCTATTTCTGATTGTCGTAGCTCACTCGCCATACGGCGCGACCAACTGCCATCTTGGTCGTGGTTACTATCGTTGATCGGGTTGGCCAATAAATCCCGCAATGGCTCGATCATGGCGTAAGGCATGCAAATCTGGAAATTGCTCGATAGATTGCCAACTTCAATATTGAACTTGGTATTCACCACGATTTCGTTAGGTGAGTTAGTGATGTTGGCAAATTTTGACTGTACTTCTGAGCGCAAAAAACTCACATCAAGTGGGTAAACGACTTTCCATGCTTCTTGATAAGCATCAATTGCCAGATTGAGCAGGCGCTGGATAATACGTTGTTCAGTGTTGGTAAATTCGCGGCCGTCCGATTTAGTGACAAAACGACCATCGCCACCGAAAAGGTTGTCCACCACCATAAAAACGAGGTTAGGTGGGAACACCACGAGCGCAGAACCGCGCAGCGGTTTCATCGATACAATATTCAGGTTCGTGGGTACGGGAACATTGCGCGAAAATTCGCTAAAGCTTTGATAGCGTACCGACTCTACTGTGATATCTGCACTACGCCGTAATAGGTTAAACAGCCCGTTACGAAAGTAACGAGCGAAACGCTCATTGATGAAATCCAGCGCATGCAAGCGCTCACGAATAACGCGATGCTGAGTCGCCGGATCGTAAGCGCGAATACGCGATTCATCTTTCGTTTGGGAAGAGGAAGTCGATGGTTCATCGTCTCCGCTAACACCCTTTAGCAGGGCATCGATTTCTTCCTGGGACAGTAGATCGTCCTGTGACATGAACGGCTCCAGTTCCCGAGGTTATTGCACAATAAATTCAGTGAATAAAACTTCACGCAAATCAAGCGGCGGCTGATTTTCCGTTAACGGGACGTTTAGTCGGTCAACAATCGACTGAGCAAGCTGCTGTTTACCTTCCGTTGAGGTAAGTTCATCAGCCTGCTTGCCGGAAAGCAGCATTAATAAACGGCTACGCACTTGGGGCATATGTTCTTCAAGAATGACTTTGCTTTCCTCGTTCCCAACGCGAAGGGTCACGCCTGTATAGAGTAAACGTGAGCCATAGCCGTCATCGACGAGGTTGACGGTAAAGGGTTCAATGCGCATAAAAATGGGCGTCGCGCGCTCCATCGCCTGCTGCACCTCTGCCGTTTCTGTACCATCTTTACGCTGGTCGATTACCATATAAATAGCGACCGCTGCGCCTATCGACGACAGCAGCACCAAGATAATCATTATCCAGAGCAGTTTTTTTGACCCGCCGCTTGTTTCTGCCATTTGCGATTCCTGTGAACTCCATGCGTATCACTAGCAAAGTATTATGCCTAAAGCGCATGCTGGTGATGAAATGAACAGGCTTGTTTGGCAAGCCTATCTTTTGGTTTAGTTATCTCGTGTGCTCGGCACCAGAATAATCATACAGAGTCAGGCGACCCCTATTAAGCGTAAAGGGCTAAGCGTAAAGGTCGACTCGTCCATCAATGATCAGAGGGCTGCTTTCGGCACCTAAAGAGAGTTTCTCATCCCCGCCTTCATCGCTACTGTCACTGCCTATTCCAGCGCCTCGACCACCGCCTGATTGGGCAAAGCTCTGAGCATCAGGGTCTCGCTGTTCCCCTACCGATGTCTCGCCTAACGAAATACCTTGTTCAGCCAATGCTTCTCTTAATTGAGGAATCGCTTGTTCAAGTACTTGACGCACCTGAGCATGGGCGGACAAAAAGTGTGCTTGAGCCCCTTGTTCACCAAATTTTAAAGAGATAGACAGCGGTCCTAGCTCTGCTGGATTCAACTGCATTTGGACGTGTTGTTCGCCCCCACGCTGTGAAATCTGCACCAAATGTTGACCAAGCTGTTGTGGCCAAGCAGGGCTTGTAAAGGGTGTTGTTAAGGCAGCGGGTGTCGTGGCGACCGTAGGAGTAAACCCTTGTGCAGAAGGCGTTGAAGCTAATGAACCACTACCGGTGGCTAACGAAAAGCCGGTAGGTAAGTACTCACTGGATTGACTTCCTTTCGGTGCTCCCTCAAGCGTCATTAGAGCCCCCATTAGGGCTTCGCTGCTGATCTGTGAGGCGGCAGCAGCGCTGGTGTTAACTTGCGCAAAGAAAGTATCCGGTTGAGTCCGTGGAGCAGCCTGAATGTCAATAGTCGGTGCGCTGGTTAAACGAGCTGTATCAACAGGCAAGGGTTGATCACTCTGACCACCTTGGCGTTGGGCAACCAGGACATTTAGCGCGGAGACCAATTGCGCTGCTTCCGTTTGATTAATATTTAACTGTTCTGCAATGACCTCCAAGGCAGCGGGTGCCATTGGTGACCCAGGCTGCGCTTGAGGGCTGCTTTCGGAAAATGAAGCCATTAGGGCGAGACGAGCAGCAATATCATCAAGGGGCGTGGTGGGTTCCGCACCATTAAGCCCCAGCGTGTCTACGTTGATCTCTGGATTCGGCAGTTGAAGCTGAGCCAGTAGATCAGATAAGTCGCTTTCACTGAGATCAAGCCCGAGTGCTTCAAGGGCTGCGCTCAAGCTCTCGCTATCCATTTCTAGCGCATCTGATAAGAGGCTGCCGAGTGTGTTGAGCTGTGCTTGGGGTGAAGGTTTCTGTAACGAGCCAGCTTCGCTAAGCGTAGGCGCCGACAAGCGTTGCGCGGCAGAAGCTTGTGAAAACGCCTGCTGGAAAAAGCCGTTGGGAGAATCTTGCCGGCTGAAAGTGCCATGAGACTGCGTCTGAGGCGAACTTTGGCTGGCCGAAATCAACTGGTGAATAGTCATAGTCAGTTCCCTGGCACCGCTAATGCGGAGTGTCGTTATGTTGACGAGCCAAACGGCTAGTCACCAGATCATCGTTAGTTTTTTGTTCATGACGCTCGCTGCGGCGGTGCTCTTCTAACAGTCGACGCGACGTCAGTGTATCGTAGGAAGAGAGCTTGCGCTGCTCTTGTTGCCAGTTCTTTTGACTCTGCTGAACGCTTGCCTGTTGTGCCGCTAACGCTTGCCGGGCACGGCTTAGGGCTGCATCCAGCGAGGCCAGAAATTGTTGATAATTGTACATGGTGGCAGGATCAATGCCATCGCGCATCGCTTTCTGCAATCGTTCAGCATACTCGGCTCGGTAGCTCAGCAAAGACTGTAGCTGAGCGGTCGTTTGCTGTTCTGTTTGTCGCTCTTGCGCCAGTACTTTGCCCGCTTGATCGCGTGCGCCTCTGGCTAAGTCGGTTAGCATTTCGAGTTGCGATGTACTCATGTACGCCCTCCAACCAGTGAGTGCAGCGCTTGGCGAGAATCTGCAAGCGTTGCGCTCTCATTAATATTTTGCTGCAGAAAACGTTCCAGCGACGGAAAGCGATTCACCGCTTCATCGAGCTGTGGGTCGTGACCAGGGCTGTAGGCACCGACACTGATAAGGTCCCGGTTACGCTGGTAGCGCGAAAACAACTGCTTGAAAACACGCGCTTCCTGGAGTTGCTCAGGAGTGGTGATCGAGGTCATCGCCCGGCTGATGGACGCTTCAATATCAATGGCAGGATAATGTCCTGCTTCTGCTAATGTTCTTGATAACACAATGTGTCCGTCTAAAATGGCGCGAGCAGCATCGGCAATCGGATCCTGCTGATCGTCGCCTTCCGTTAGTACGGTGTAAAACGCCGTTATCGAGCCGCCGCCGCGCTCAGCATTGCCAGCGCGCTCTACTAAACTAGGTAATTTGGCAAACACTGACGGCGGATAGCCTTTGGTGGCGGGCGGCTCACCGATAGCCAGGGCAATTTCCCGCTGGGCCATGGCATAGCGAGTCAGCGAATCCATAATCAGCAGCACATTACGGCCCTCATCGCGAAAGCCTTCCGCTAGGCGGGTCGCGTAAGCCGCGCCCTGTAAGCGTTGCAGTGGCGAGGTATCAGCGGGGGCTGCCACTACCACGGCACGCCGCCGACCTTCCGGGCCTAAAATATTGTCGATAAAGTCCTGTACTTCACGGCCCCGTTCACCAATCAAGCCAACTACAATCACATCGGCCTTGGTATAGCGAGCCATCATCCCTAACAGCACCGATTTACCTACCCCTGAACCTGCAAAAAGCCCCATCCGTTGCCCTCGCCCTACGCTTAACAGCGCATTAATCGCGCGGATGCCGACATCGATCTGTTCTTCAATAGGGGCGCGTGAAAGGGGATTAAGAGAGGGCGTGCTGAGTGTTGCACGAGGCGTTTCTTCTATGTTTTTGAGTAAGTTTTCGCGATCATCAAGCGGGTTGCCGTTGCCATCAAGCACGCGGCCTAGCAAATCTTCGCCTACTGGGAATCGCCGTGCGCTGTTGCTACCGCCTTCATCCAATGGGGAAACGCGTGCGCCAGGCATTAACCCGGAAACCTCTTCTAGCGGCATTAAAAAAAGTTTGTCACCGGCAAAACCGACCACCTCTGCTTCAGCGTGTTTGTCGCTGTCGGCCAAGCGACCATCACTGCCCGGTAACTCAATACGACATGCGCTGCCGACGGCCACCCGCAACCCGACCACCTCAATCACCATACCGGTCGCGCGAATGACGCGACCGCTATTGCGGTAACGCGGCAAATGGCTGACGCGCTGCTGGGTGCGTCGCACTGCCTTGTTCCAGCGATGTTGATGGGGACAGTTGGTATCTGCCATAGCGTATGTGCCTAGGATGAGGGGACGTTAGAAGGTGGTGGTGAATTAAGACCGCGTTTGCGCAACTGAGCTTGAATGGCCTGCCAGCGGCTTTCGAAAGTCGCATCTATTTCACCCTGGGCACTGGTGACCCGGCAGCCGCCACGGGCAAGTTGATCATCGGGTTGCAGCTTCCAGTTGGCGGCCCTAAGTTCATTACCTAAGTGCTCTTCTACCAGGGTATGATCATTGGGGTTGAGCCACAGGCGCTGCTGACCTACCAAGGGCGGTTCGGTGTGCAGAAGTTCGCGCACAATTGCTAAGATCTGCTTAGGCGTTTCCTGCAGGGCATCACTGGCAAGCTGTTTGCCGGTCGCAAGCGCTAACTCAACCAAGTCATGGGCGATGGTGTCATCAATGCGTTCTAATGCATCAGAGAATTGCTTGGCGAGGTTTTTCAGCGGAGTAACGGTTAGCCGAGTTTGCTCTTGTAACTCCACTTGTGCCTGCTCAGCGGCTTCTGACAAGCCTTTTTCCATTCCCTCTTTGTGACCCTGCTCAAAGCCTGCTTTATAGCCTTCTTCTTCCGCTTGCATACGAATACGGTCATGAATTTCCTGACGCTCTTTCTCTTCACGCTGGCGCGCCAGTTCGGCTGCCTTTTGTGCCGCCTGTACCTTGCGCTGGTGAGCCGTGGGTTCTTCGCCATCAGCAACGCGCTCAGCCGTGGAGGCCAGCTCATCCATTTGCCAGCGGCGCCAATCACCATGGCGGTCGAATTTAGGCGAGTGAGTATTAGACATACTCATCATCTCCACCCGCTAGGACAATTTCACCTGAATCAGCTAAGCGCCGCACAACCTGCAAAATGGCTTTCTGCTCGGTCTCCACTTGAGAGACGCGGATGGGGCCACGGGCTTCCATATCTTCGCGCACTAAGTCGGCGGCGCGCTGCGACATATTGCGCAGGAATTTGTCCACTAAGGCGTCCTGAGCACCTTTAAGGGCCACCACCAGCGAGTTGGTATCGACTTCCTGAAGCACCATTTGAATGGCACGGTTGTCGAGGTCGAGCAGATTCTCGAATAGGAACATTTCGTCGATGATTTTCTGTGCCAAATCTTCGCTGTGCGAGCGAACGGTTTCGATGGCGGTCTCTTCTTGAGAAGAGTTCATTAAGTTAAGAATCTCGGCCGCTGTTCTTACGCCGCCCATTTTGCTGCGCTTGAGGTTCTGGCCGTCGAGCATACTGGTAAGCACTTCGGTCAGTTCCTGTAAGGCGGCGGGCTGAACGCCGCTAAAGGTGGCAATCCTTAGAACGACATCATTGCGTAGCTTTTCTTCAAATAGCTCCAGGATATCAGCAGCTTGATGACGATCCAGGTGAACCAGAATAGTCGCAATAATTTGTGGATGTTCGTCGCGAATCAACTCAGACACCATGGAGGCTTCCATGAGATTGAGTGCGTCGATGCCAGAGTTACCGCCCGTCGTTTCGAGAATATCTTCGATCAGGCTAGTGGCGCGTTCGCTACCCAGTGCTTTGGTCAGCACCGAGCGGATGTGGTCGCTTGAATTCAGGTTAAGCGCTACAAACTCTTCGGTTTCTTTATGGAAAGCTTCGAGCACCGCTTTCATGTCGTCATGGGAGACCTGATTCAGACGGGCCATCTCCATACTAATTTCTTGCACTTCATTGGCACCAAGGTACTTAAAGACCTCAGCGGCACTGTCTTCATCGAGTGCAAGCAATAAGACGGCGCTCTTGCGGGCACCGCTCATTTCAGCAATTGAACTACTCATTAGCATGCATCCAGCTACGAATGATCATCGCGACCATGCGGGGGTCTTCCTGGGCCATTTCACGCAGGTCATTGAGGTTATGCTCATAAAGTGAGGTCTTACGCCGCCGCTTGGGCTTAGCGTAGGTCTCATCGCCCTCATCAGAGGACTCTTCACCCTCTTCGCCATCTTCTTCGTCGCCTACGCTCGCGGCCAACGTACCGCCAGGTACTGCAGTTGCCATAACCGGGGATTGGGTATAGCGCTTAATTAAGGGGCGCAAAATCAGTAGGTAGAGTAATAAGATAGCCAGCGCAACCAGCAAGTAGCGACCTACAGTGGCGGCTATTGAAAGGGTGTTGGGTTGCTGCCACCACACGACGTCAGTGGTTTCATCAACACTGCGCGCGAAGGGTGAATTGACGACTTCTACCTCATCGCCACGAAGCTGCGAAAAGCCCATTGCTTGACGAACCAAGCGCTCAATCTGGGCAACTTCTTCATCGGTTAGCGCAACGTCGACCCACTCGCCTTCATCGTTCATTTCCGAGCGGTAGTTTACGACCACTGCGGCGGATAGCCGCTCGATCTGGCCGAGACGGTGTTGCACATGCTCAATGCTGCGATCAACTTCGTAGTTGATAACGTCGTCTTGGCGTAAGTTACGCAGCGCTTCAGGGGGCGCGTCCTCTTGCTGGTCGTCAACTTCTGGGTCGCCCTCTTCCGCTGGTTCATTAATAGGGGAGGGCAGGGTGCCTGGCGGTGTATTGCTTAGCGCACCTGGAATGCCAGTGGCCAATGGGTCTTCGCCATCGAAGGCAAGGCTGAGCTGACGGCTACGCACGGCGGCTTCGTTAGGTGGCTGATTGGGGCCGTAGCGTTCAGACGTTTCCTCGCGTCGTGAGAAGTCTATTTGTGCGGCAACTTGGGCACGCACATTATCGCGACCTAAAATGGGCGTTAAAATATGTTCAATACGCTGCTGGTAGGAGCGCTCAACTTCGACAATATACTCAAGCTGCGAACCATCGAGATCGTTTCCGCTGCCTGTTTCGGCAGACAGCAAGCGACCATCCTGATTAACCACGGTGACGTCTTCAGCGGCAAGGTCGGGAACGCTGCCTGAGACCATGTGGACGATAGCGCTAACTTGCCCTTCACCCAGCACGCGGCCGGGTAATAGGGTGAGCACCACAGATGCTTTCGCAGGTTCACGATCGCGAATAAACACCGATGGTTTGGCCATGGAGAGGTGGACGCGAACGCCTTCTACTGGCCCTAGTGATTCAATTGAGCGTGCCAGCTCACCTTCCAGGCCGCGCTGATAATTAATCTGCTCAGCAAATTGGCTAATCCCAAACGCCTGGCTATCCATCAGTTCCAGACCCAAATTGCCACCACGGGGAAGGCCCTGCTCAGCTAGTTGCAAGCGCAAGGTGTGGACTTGGTCGCTAGGCACCATTAATGCTTGGCCGCCCTCGCTGAACTGATAGGGAATGCCGCGGGCATCAAGCTCGTTGATGATGCCGCCGCCATCGGATTCGCTCAAGTTGCTATAAAGAACGCGATACTCTGGGCTACTTGCCCACATGAAGAGGGCTGCCACAATGGCAATAGAGGCGGCGCCAGCAATGAGTAGCGCCACCAATGGATTACCACGCAGCTGCTTCAGCGTTCGCCCGAAGGCCGAGTCGCTGGCGGCATCACGTTCGGTACTTCCATTAGCTTTACCGCCACTGCGAGGGGCGGCTTGATTCGTACTAGTTTGACGGCCTGCCGTTGCACCGGTTTCGCTCATGTGACCCTCCTAAGGGGCAGGCAAAACTGGCGTCGGCCCAGGCGCATCACCAAAGAAGGCATAGGCTATATCCGTCGATCGCGGTTATCCGCCAAAAAGATGAAGCGGAATTGTGATGGACGCCATTATCCGGTGACTAGTCCAGCCTAAAGGAGGGATAAGCTTCGCTTTTTATGCGCATTTGTCCGTATGAGGTTAGTCGCTTCAGTGTTAGGCTTTTTGCATTAGTTTTTTTGCGAATCGAGGTAAGCGTATGAGCACTCCCGCAATACAGGCTGCGCTACAACAAATGCAAGGCTTGGCAACTCAGGCGGCATCCACGCAGCCTCTCAGCGGTGCTCAGGCCTCAACAGCGGTAGGGCAAGGTGGGTTTGGTGGTGAATTACAGGCTTCCATTCAGCGTATTAACCGTCTTCAGCAGACGGCTAACAGCCAAGCGATGGCTTTCCAGGCGGGTGACCCTAACTTGCAGCTCAACGATGTGATGGTCGATATGCAGAAAGCCAGCGTTGCTTTTCAAATGGGGCTTCAGGTTCGCAACCGCTTAGTGTCTGCATATCGTGACGTTATGAACATGCAAGTGTAGAGCTTTAGGCTTCCAAAGAGATGATCTGCCCTTGCATTGCCTCTAGCCGCTCAGCAATTTTTAGTACTTCTTCCGTGGGAATTTGGCGTATTACATCTCCTGACTCCCGATCGATTACTCGTGTAATGACGCGTGATGTCTCTTCGCTTAACTCAAACTCTAAACCTCGTGGGCGCATCGCTTCGTTAATGCGTTGAATGGGTTCGATGAGTTCGCCAGCGGAGATTTCTCGTTCGTCTTTGTCGGTATTTTTAATTTGGGCGTTTGTTGGCGCTAGCTGAGCCAGTGTGTTTTCTAGCCGTTGTCCAGGGTTTAGGGTGGTGAGAGCCGAGGTCAGCGGCTTGGTTGCTTCAGTAGGGGGTAATGAACTCATGGGGCACATTCCTCTTTAAGTTAGCTTTGGCAACCGGTTGTGGTGCAACAGCGAGAAACGGCGGCTTCAGCTTGGATTTTTACTTATCAATATACACCTCTACCTTTTTATCGGCATGGCGCAGAAAAACTTTATGCTGCGCTGGGGTGGGTGGTGTCTGTTTGTTGGTGCAAGAGCCAGATACCTATTCTTCTGCCTTTGCTTCTATAGCCTTTTTAATAAGCATAGGAATGATGGCTTTTTGTGCATACGCCCCGCTGCTGGCATCTGCTATGCTTCTGCGCTTTGCGGTGAACTAATTAACGCATAAGAGTAAGTGAGGCGAGCATGGCAGCGCAGCAGGATGAGTTTGAAACAATAGCAAGCACAACGGTGATTGAGTCTCTGCTGAACGCGCTAATTGAAACGGGCGGAGTATCCCTGTGTCTCGCCACCGATGATGCGCGTCCAGAACCTATAGTGTTGATGGAGCAATATCGGGGCCAAACCTTGGTGATGGATCTCTCCTCGGTGGATTATTTGCTTCACCACTTACAGGGTGGTGCTGCTTTCTACTTGCGCGGGCAGGCTCAGGGGAAAGTGGTTCAGACGCCTCTCTTGCGCTTGACGGAGACGCGCCATGCCGGTGGGCGTTTTTTGTGTTGCAGTGATTATCCTGCGACGTTAGACGTACTTCAGCGCCGTGAATCCTTTCGCGCCGAGCTGCGTATGGGGATGGTGGTGGCGGCCAGCTTAGGTGATGGGGATGCCGAGGTGGCTGGCGAGCTAAAAGACCTTTCCCAAGACGGCTGCCAGCTTGAGTTGCCGTTGGCGGCCAGTGGTCTATTGGCAGAAGCTGCTAACTCGCTAAAGTTGACGTTTACCTTCCCTGATGGCACTTATTTTGAAGTGCTTGGCGATGCCCGGCATCAAAAAACAGATGCTGAACGTCACCTGCTGCGTGTTGGTTTTAACTTCGTTGAGTGCAGCGCGGAGCAAGAACGCCAAATTTGGTATTTTGTGTGTGAAATTGAGCGTGAGGCTGCCCGTTATAACAAAGAGCAACAGGACGAGCGCCAACCCTCTCCACTGTTTGCATTGCCGAATAAGCGTTCTGGCGCGGATGAGCTACTTGGGCGACGAGATGTTAAGCGTTACGCCACGCCGATGGCGCGTCGGCTGGTAAAGGTAGCCGCCTATTTAGACGCGCAGCTACTATCGTTGCAGCAAGGTAGTGATATCGATGGGCGCCAGCTCTCTCGTTATGCTGATCGAATATTGGATCTTCACGATGAGGATCGTGAAGCCTTACTGTTTGCCTCCCGCTGCTTGTATCCAGAACCTTTGGTGGTGCGGCACGGAATTGCAGTGGCCATTCATTTGCTTGATTTTGTGGGTGCTAGTATGCCGCACGAGTTGCGCAAAGCGATTGTCGCCAGTGGTCTTATTCATGATCTTGGCAAGGCGCTGGTCCCCCAGGTGTTGTTTAAGGCGCCGCATTTTGAGGCCAGTCATCGAAAGGTAGTCAGCGAGCATGTCCAGTTGCTGTTAGATCGCTTGCACGGTTGTCAGTGGCTGTCAGTAGCGATTGCTCAGGCCGTTATTGGTGGGATTAATGAGCGTATAGACGGCAGTGGTTACCCTGGGGGATTAGGTGGGGCTGAGCTCAGTGAGTTAGCTAAAGCCAGTGCTGTTGTTGATGTGGTCGAGGCGATGAGGCGTGATCGCGCTGATCGTCCCGCTAAAACGGTACAGCAAATTTATCGTCATTTATTACAGCATCCACATCAATTCGATATGCGTTGGATCAAGCGCTATATCGAGCATTTCAAGGGGGTGCCAGTGGGCTCGCTGGCGCGTTTTTCCAGCCAGCAACAAGGCTGGATACTGCGCCTAGATGCAAAGGGCAATCCCACTGAAGTGTTGCTTGCACCGCAAGCTGAGCCGCCTATGCGTGACAATGTAGGGGCGATAGTAAAGGATGATGTCACTGAGCGGCTTGGGCGAATGGTAGGCGAAATCGCTGTTTCTACCTGAAAGTGTAAAAGCGCTAGTGAATGGTTAGCCGTCCGTTGTAGTCAAATAGGCCTGGGTAAAAAAAGCATTGAGAGACGTTAAAGTCCCTCTGGTTCGCGCCGATAGTTAACAGTAGCAGCGTACAGTTCGCTGTTTTATATCTTTTAATCTTCGTGGTTCCCCGCTATAGGTGATAACCAAACCACGCACAGGAGTTCCGCTTATGACTTGCTCTCGCGGTGGCGCCGCCTATGGGCGTGGAGCTAACGCTTATGCGCGTATCGGCGTAGAAAGCGGAGTGATGTCGGCAGACCCACATCAACTTATTGTGCTGTTATTTGATGGCGCTCAAGCGGCTATTCGCGCTGCCCGCATACATATGCAGGCAGGCAATACGGCTGAGAAAGGTAAATCGATATCAAAAGCGCTTGATATCGTTAATAACGGTCTCGCAGCCGCGCTCGATCAGGAGAAAGGTGGAGAAATTGCCGAGCGCTTAGCGTCGCTGTATGACTATATTGTACGCCTGCTGTTGGCGGCTAATCTGCGTAACGATGAAGAGAGCTTAAATCAAGCCGAGCGTTTGCTTGAAGATATTGGCTCAGCGTGGCGTGATATTGGCCAACAGCAGAGCGCGTGAGGCAATAATGTTAGCTTCTACCACCGCTTGTGACCAAAATGCTCAGCAGTCATTGCTTGCTAGCTACGAAGCGCTATTGAGCAGCGTTGAATACATGCATGAACTCGCCAATGCTGAGCAGTGGGCCGAGCTCATTGATCAACGTACCAACTATGTTGTGTTAGTGGAGCAACTGCGTGAGTTGGATGCGACCGTGCTGCTTGACGGTGCTGCCCAACAACGTAAGGCAGAGTTGCTTGAGAGCATACTTGAGCACGATGTTGATATCCGGCGTCGCTTGGTAGCACGTCGAGATGAGCTGGGTAAGCTAATTGAGGTATCGCAACGTCAGCGCGACTTGCATCGAGCTTATGCGCCCCAGCAGGGCGCGGCAGCGTCCTATGTCGCGGATGACACTGATGCTACGGGGTCATCGTGAGCGGTATTGCACCTCTCATTGATACGCTCTTGCACCAAGTGCTAGGGCGACAAGGTGAGGTGTCGCTGCAGCGGGCGTTAGATCAGCCAGTGAAGCCCGTTGCACCTGGAGAAGGGCCGCGTGCCGTGATGCGTGACGCTAATTTGGATGGAAGAGCGCCAGCGACATCGTTGAATGATTTAAAGCGCTTGCCCCTCCCTCTTGATGGCGGAAGAGCATTACCCCGCGGCGAGCCGCTGCCTTCTCCGCCGGGGTCAACACAAACGCATTTTAGCCCCGCTGCACGGACTATTGCTGACGTGCTACTGCGTTTTCCAGCACCTCCCTCCGTCATGCGACCCGAAGCACCTCTTTTTACCAGCCCAGAAGCACCCGGGGTCAGCGCCGTCGCGACCCGCTTGGAGGCGAGCATCCGTGACAGCGGGCTGTTCTACGAGTCGCATTTAAAGCGGTGGTTCCAAGGCGCGGGTACCCGCCAGCAGTTAATGAATGAGCCTCAAATGCAGCCTGGGCCGCGCCCTTTGACACCCTTGTTACCTGCTGGGTTGGGGGGCACCAATGGGCTAGCTGGATTAGCACCGTTAGTCACGGCGGGGACTCAGGCGGCTGGGCAAGGTGTAACTATCCTGCCTAATGTGCCGTTAGTGCCGGTGGCTCAAGAAAATGGCTTGACGCCTCGGCAGAATTTAGTAGCGGCTGCTCCGCTTATGAATTCACCTGGTGTGGCTACCCAAACGCCTTCAACTGCTATGCCCAGTTCAGCGCCTGAGAGTAATCAGGCAAGAGTAGATCTAAGTCACGCAAGGGAAGTGACTGAGCTGATAGCTAGCCGCCCAGCGCGGGATGTCGTGCATGAAAGCCTGCAGAGTCTGGTGCGTCAGCAGCTTGAGATGTTGGTGATGCCTACTATTCGCTGGGAAGGCGATGTTTGGGCAGGTATTTTTATGGCCTTAGTGATTAATTTGCCTGCTCGTGAAGAGGGACAAGAGAATAAACAGCAAGAGGGTGAGCCAGAGGGCGGTTGGCGCTCTGATATGCAGCTAGACGTTCCTAACTTGGGGTCGTTCAATGCGTCGTTATGGCTCTACCGAAATGTGCTGAGTATTGATTTCACCACTGAAAACACAGAGGCGTATCAACGAATTAACGCTGGGTTACCAGCGCTAGAGAAGCGCTTGAGTGCTTTGGACCTACAGAAAGTGCAGCTTCGTGCACGCTATATCGAAGCGGAGGTAGCCCATGGCCACGCCGGGTGAGCGTCGTCGTCAAGCTGTCGCGCTGGCTTATCAAGAGAATGACCGCGCCCCTCGTGTTGTGGCGAAAGGCTATGGAGATCTGGCCGAGCGCATTATGGCAGAGGCTCAACGCCAGGGTATTTATGTACACGATGCGCCCGAGCTGGTAGCGCTTTTAATGCAGCTAGATTTGGACGCCGAAATCCCCGCCGGACTCTATCAAATTGTCGCGGAACTCTTGGTATGGGTGTTTGAGCTTTCAGAAGAAGGGCTAAGTCATCGTGAAATACCTGAGTAGCCAATTACAGACGTTGTATGCAACCATGAGGATAGGTAATAAAAAGTCATTAATGGCGCCAGTACAATGGTCAACATATCGCGCCTGAGTCATTTAATGGGACATCATGAGTCAAACCAACTTTCTCGATGAAATTCAGGAAATAAATTTAGCTTATTTACTTCTGGCGCAGCGCTTGCTTGATGAAGATCGCGAGGCCGCCATGTTTCGCCTGAAAATAGATAGCGAGGTTGCCGAGCTACTTGTGTCACTCAATGCTCGTCAGCTTACCAAGCTGGCACGCACCAGCCAGCTATTGTGCCGGTTTAGTCAAACGAGTGCCGAACGTCTGCGCCAACTCACTGACAACCCTCGTGACCAGGGCTTGGCTGGACTCCATGCTTCGCTGCTGCTGGCTAGTGAACCATTTGAGCCAATGCCGTCAGGAGAAGTGAAGTGAGCCAGAAAAGCTTGGTCGATGAAATGCACCAAGTGCAGTTGGCAATCGAATTGATTGAGCTGGGCGCGCGCTTGCAGGTGCTGGAAACAGAAACGGAATTAAGCCGCACGCGTTTGATCAAGCTGTATAAGGAAGTGCGGGGCATGTCACCCCCCAAGGGGATGCTACCGTTCTCTACTGATTGGTTTATTACTTGGCTACCCAACGTTCATTCGTCGCTGTTTTTCAACATTTATATAAGCCTAAAAGAGACCGCAGGTTGTGAACGAATTGATGCCTTCGTTAAAGCATATCGGCTTTATGACGAGCAAATGTCGTTGGAAAAGGTGGAGCCGGTGCTTGGGTTGACGCGCGCTTGGACATTAGTACGGTTTTTTGAAAGTGACTTGCTACAGTGCAATCAATGTACGCGTTGCACCGGGCAGTTTGTGGCGCATGCGCATAGCCCTGCTCAGCACTATGTATGTGGCATATGCCAACCACCTTCACGGGCGGGGAAAACACGCAAAGCACAGCAGGAGAATAGTGAAAAAATGTAACAACTCAATCTTCTACGCGCCCATTAGCTGCAATTAAGGTATAAGACGTAGGGATAGATACTTAATAATAAAATATGAGTGTAACGGCGTAGATAGCCGCAAAAGCCAATGGTACTTTTTCATTAAACAGCAGCTTAGCCCTAGTATAATGGGACTAAATTGTGCTTTGGATGGAACGTTGCTTAATCATCAGATCAGGTGGCTAAGTTTTGGTTCCCTTACTTAATACTGAATACCGCAAGGACCTTGCTTGTGCTGATACCTCTAGGCTATGTGATTGTATTGCTGTCTGTATTTGGCGGCTATGTACTGGCAGGCGGCAGTTTAGGCCCTCTCTACCAACCGCTAGAGCTACTTATCATTGGCGGTGCGGGGGTCGGCGCATTTATAGCTGCCAACAATGGCAAAGCGATCAAAGCAACGTTTAAAATTCTGCCGCGGCTCAAACGGGCGAAAAAATATAACAAAGCGCTTTATATGGAGCTCATGGCGCTGCAGTACAAGCTGCTGTCCAAAATTCGTCGTGAGGGCATGCTTGGCATTGAGCGCGATATTGATAACCCGCAAGAGAGCCCTCTGTTTCAAGAGCATCCAACGGTATTAGCCGATCCCCACATCATGAATTTCCTGACGGACTACCTGCGGTTAATGGTAAGCGGCGGTATGGAGCCCATGGAAATCGATGAGCTGATGCTACATGAAATTGAAGTTTTCGAGCAGGAAGCCCATATCCCTATTGATGCCATTGCAAAAGTCGGCGATGCCATGCCTGCCTTCGGCATTGTGGCGGCGGTGATGGGGGTCGTTAAAACTCTCACCTATGCTGATGCTACGCCGGCTCAGATGGGCGTAATGATCGGTCAAGCGCTAGTGGGCACCTTCTTGGGTATTTTGCTGGGCTATGGCTTTGTTAGCCCGCTCTCTAGTTACATCGAACGGCAGGCTAAAGAAGCCGAAAAAATGCTGCAGTGTATTCGCATTACATTGCTTGCAAGCTTACACGGTTACGCGCCGCAGTTGGCCGTTGAGTTTGGCCGTAAGGCACTCTTTGCTGCCGAGCGCCCGAGCTTTATAGAGCTTGAAGAGTATGTGAAAGATGCAAAAAAGGCCGGTAACGCATGAGTAAGGGGGGTGACAAGCGTCCAATCGTCATTCGACGCAAAAAAGTCGTCCACGCCCATCACGGCGGTGCTTGGAAAATTGCTCTAGCAGATTTTATGACTGCTCTGATGGCCTTTTTTTTGGTGCTATGGCTTTTGAGCGTTTCCAGTGAAGAGACGCGCAGGGGCGTAGCAGAGTACTTCAGTACCCCACTGATTAGCGCCATTACGGGGGGCGATCGTTCGGGTAGTACCAGTGCGATTCCTGGCGGTGGGCCGGATCCTACTCATAGCGATGGGGAGCGGGCAATGATTGATAGCCTTCAGCGCTCTCGCCCTAGTTCGCAGGATCGACGCTTCTTTATGAATGTGCAAGAGCGTATCGAGCGAGCAATCGAGCGAGATCCCGAGCTACGCCAGTTGCGCTCTCAGATGCGCTTTGACCTAACTCGAGAAGGGCTTCGTATACAGTTATTAGATACGGATCAGCGGCCCATGTTTGAGTTGGGTAGTGACCAAGTCGCGCCTTATATGCGCAGTCTACTGCGCACTATCGCGCCACTACTTAACGAGCTACCCAATGAACTAAGTATCAGTGGCCATACCGATAGCGTTCCCTATGCGGGAGGCTATAGCGGCTATAGCAACTGGGAGCTCTCTAATGATCGCGCTAACGCGTCGCGTCGAGAGCTTATTGCCGGCGGGTTTGACCCAGGTCAATTGCTTCGCGTATCAGGCTTTGCAGACCGTGTCATGTTGCCGGAGACTGAGCCAACAGACCCCATTAATCGGCGCATAGAGCTGGTGGTGCTGCTGCCCGAAATAGCCGAAGCGATCCGTAATCCAGCCATTATGGGCCCGGGAGCTTCACTGCCGGACGATGCGGCTGAAGCGCTAATAGAATTACCACAACAAGACGAGCCTCAGGCGCAAGATCCAGAGTGACCTGAGCCTGTCAGAGCCTTTCATAAAAGCGACGTTAAGGGTGGAGCGGTGAATGGATATAGCGGATTTTTTTGACACCTTTTTTGAAGAGGCAGAAGAGCTACTGTCGGATATGGAGCAGCATTTGTTGGAGCTGGATGTTGATGATCCAGACAGTGAACAGCTCAATGCTATTTTCCGTGCCGCCCACTCGATCAAAGGGGGAGCAGGAACCTTTGGTTTTGTCGTGTTACAGAAAACCACGCATATTTTGGAAAACCTTCTCGATTACGCACGTAAGGGTGAGCTAACGCTGCGCGCCGACCTCGTGGATACCTTTTTAGAGGCTAAAGACATCATGCATGAGCAACTCGATGCCTACCGTAGCGAAGAGGAGCCAAACCAAGAGGCATTTGAGCGCATTTGCCAAACGCTACAACAGATTGCCCTGGATGAAATTGGTCAACAGTTAGATGGACCCGCTATTCCAGCGGCTGAGCCCAAGGCTGCACCTGCTGCCAATGAAAACAGCGCAGAAGCAAGCAGTAGCGAAGAGCAAGGCGCAGACGGACTTCTGTTAGTGGCCCTGCTGAATGTTGTCGATAAAGACCGCATTTTGCTGGTTGAGGAGTTAGAACAGCTTGGCGAAGTGCAGTCCCAATCCGGCGACGCAAAGCGCTACGAGGTCATCCTTAAAAGTAGCGACAGTGCGGACGATATTGAAGCGGTCATGTGCTTTATTATCGAGCCCGATCAAATTGAGATTACCGCTGTCGAGGGCGTTGCTGCTGAGTCATCAAACTCCGCGCCAGCAACCGCTGAGCCAGAAGCTTCGGCGCCTGTAGTTCCTGCGCCGCAAGCGCCTGCGGAAAAGACAGCCTCAAAGGCGAGTCCGGCAAAAGCAGCGACCAAAGAGAAGCCGAAAAAAGCCGCCACCGAGTCATCTTCAATCCGCGTCTCTGTGGATAAAGTAGATCAAATTATCAACTTGGTGGGTGAGCTGATTATCACCCAGTCGATGCTTGATCAAACGGTTAGTGATTTAGAAGATCAGTCAGTGGGTAATAGTTCATTGCAAAATGGCATGAGCCTGCTTCAACGCAATGCGCGTGACCTCCAAGAGGCGGTCATGTCGATTCGTATGATCCCCATGGAGTTTGTCTTCAGTCGCTTTCCACGCGTAGTGCGCGACACCGCCGGGAAGCTAGGTAAAGAGATTGAGCTGGTTACCGAAGGCAAGTCGACCGAATTGGATAAGAGCCTGGTGGAGCGGATCACCGATCCATTAACCCACTTGGTGCGCAATAGCCTTGATCACGGCGTTGAAATGCCTGATGTACGTGAAGCGATTGGCAAGCCGCGTGTAGGTAAATTAACCCTATCAGCGCGCCATCAAGGCGGTAATATTTTGATTGAAGTGCGCGACGACGGTGCTGGTATGGATCGTGACCGTCTGCTCACTAAAGCCCGTGAAAACGGCATTAACGTGTCTGACGCCATGTCTGACGAAGAGGTTTTTCAGCTTATCTTCGCCCCTGGTTTTTCAACCGCCAAAGAGGTCACCGACGTTTCCGGCCGTGGTGTGGGTATGGATGTCGTTAAGCGCAACATTCAAAGCATGGGGGGGCGCGTCGAAATTCAGTCGAAGCTAGGTGAGGGGACCAATACGCGTATCGTATTGCCCCTTACGCTGGCTATTTTGGATGGTATGTCGATCAAGGTCGGCGGCGAGACATTTATTCTGCCGCTTTCCACGGTGCTTGAGTCGCTTCAGCCCTCTAAAGACGATATGTACGCCATGGCTGGCGACGATGTGGTCATCAAAGTGCGCGACGAATACCTGCCCGTTATCGCCATTCACGAAGTGCTGGACGTTGAGAACGCAATTACCGATCCCACCAAAAGCATTGCCGTTATTGTACAGGGCGAAGGCCGTCGTTACGCCATGTTGGTGGATGAATTGATCGGGCAGCAGCAGGTCGTGGTCAAGAATTTGGAAGACAATTACCGCAAAGTACCGGGGATCTCGGCCGCTACCATTTTAGGCGATGGCAGCGTTGCGTTAATTCTGGATATTACTGGTTTACATCGTTTAAGTCGGTACAAAAAAGAAGCAGGCAAAAAAGTAGTGAACAATCAAAACCTTTCATTTTTCAAGGAGGCTGAGCCGTTATGAGTCAAGCCAACAGTGGGGCGGTATTAGCCGCAGAAGCCGAAAACCGCGAATTCCTCGTGTTTTCATTGGGTGATGAAGAGTACGCCATTGATATTTTGAAAGTGCAGGAAATCCGCGGGTACGAAAACGTGACCCGGATTGCCAATGCGCCTGATTTTATCAAGGGGGTCACCAACCTGCGTGGCGTGATTGTGCCGATCGTCGACCTGCGTATTAAGTTTCATCTTGAGAACGTCGAATACGGCGGCCAGACGGTGGTGATTGTCGTCAACGTCGCAGACCGGGTGGTCGGCATCGTGGTAGATGGTGTCTCTGATGTGATGACATTGATCCCCGATCAAATTAAACCGGCGCCGGAATTTGGTGTCACGCTCTCGTCTGATTTCCTGAGCGGCTTAGGTAGCCTAGATGACCGTATGTTGGTACTGGTCGATATCGACAAGCTGCTGACCAGCGAAGAGATGGCATTAGTCGACAGCACCAGCAGTCACTAACACTAAGAAAGTAAGGTATAGGGAAAAGGCATAGGGACATGCCGGGTACGTTCTACCTAATGATGCATTCTCGTGCTATGGAAAGCACCGAGAGCGCCGTTTGTGCGTGGAGAAAAGGGCGTGACACAGCAAATGCGGCAATTAATGAATAATATGACGGTGCGTTTAAGTTGGGGCTTAGTGCTTGCGACCCTATCAGTACTCGTCTTAGTTGCCAGTGGTATCGGCCTTTATGCATTGCACCATGGCGCGGCAATCGTGCAAGCATCGAACGATGTGCAGACCCAGCAAGCCGCCTTCAGTGCATTTGCTACCACGATACGTTGGACGTTAATTGGCATCGTAGCGATGACGGTGACTACAGTCATCGTGGTGATCTGGGGGGTAACCGCTAACGTGTTGCGCCCGTTAGATCGCTTGGTGGGTCATTTTGAGCGCATGGCGCAGGGTGATTTAAGCCAACGTATTACCTCGCCGGGTAATAATGAAATTGGGCGCCTCTACAGTGCGATGGCGCACATGCAGGGCTCTATCTCCCAAACGGTAGGCACCGTGCGCACTAGTGGCACATCGATTTATGAGCGCTCCCAGCAAATTGCCAGTGGTAATAACGACCTCTCTTCACGCACAGAGCAGCAGGCATCTTCGTTAGTAGAAACCGCTTCCAGCATGGAGCAGTTAGCTTCTACGGTAGGCCACAATGCTGAGAATGCTCGTCAAGCCAGCCAACTGGCCGGTAGCGCGACGTTAACTGCACGACGTAGCGGTGAAGAAGTCGGGCAAATCGTTGATACCATGCAAGAGATCAGTGCTAGCTCACACCAAGTGTCGGATATCATAACGGTTATCGATAATATTGCATTTCAGACCAATATTTTGGCGCTGAATGCCTCCGTAGAGGCTGCTCGTGCTGGCGAACATGGTAGGGGGTTCGCGGTGGTCGCACAGGAAGTGCGCAGCCTGGCCAGCCGCAGTGCTGCTGCTTCAAAAGAGATCCGAACGCTGATTGAAGCCTCGCTCAATAAAGTCGATACCGGCACCCAGCGCGTCAATCAAGCCGGGCAAACGATGCAAGACCTGGTGGCGGCTGTTCAGCGCGTCAGTGATATTATGGATGATATTGCCGCCGCTTCTGCACAGCAAAGCAGCGGTATTAGCCAAGTAAATCAAGCCGTTGCACAAATGGATCAGGTGGTGCAGCAAAATGCCCAACTGGTTCAGCAGGCGGCGCGAAGTGCCAATGAGCTGGAAAGTGAAGCGGCTCGTTTACGTGAAGCAGTGGAGCGCTTCCGTGTCACTGAAACATCAAACCATCACTCTTCTTCTGCCATTCCTACGCCGGCCCTGGCTGTAGTAGCACACTCGCCTCTAGCGAGTCACAAACAATCAGCAGAACACAGCGAAGAGTGGGCATCGTTTTAATGTGTCTGGTAGGGCAGGCACGCTCTTAATAAATAATAAAACACTAAAAAGGTAGATCATGCGGAATAACCAGCCAGTCTCTCAGCGTGAAGTCGAGCTAAAAGAAGACGATTTCTTAGTCTCACGTACCGATGCTAAAGGGCGTATTACCTATGCGAACCCCGCGTTTATCGATATTAGTGGTTTTGACCACGCAGAGCTGATAGGTGCGCCACATAACCTGGTACGTCACCCCGATATGCCGCCAGCAGCCTTTGAAAACCTCTGGCAAACCGTGCAAACGGGGGAAACGTGGCGCGGGCTGGTTAAAAACCGCTGCAAAAACGGTGACCACTACTGGGTGGATGCCAGCGTGACTCCGATTATCGAAGATGAACAAGTGGTGGGTTACACCTCGGTACGTGTTCAAGCCGCACGGCAGGCTATTGAGCAAGCGGAGCGGGCTTACGCTGACCTACGTGAAGGACGCAATAAACGGCTCTATTTGGATAAAGGTCGTTTACGTCAGAAAGGGCTGTTCAGCCGTCTGGCTCGAGTGCGGCTCGATACCATTCGGGCAAGATTGGCAGGCATGATTGTGGTGGCTGGGGTGCTACTGCTTATGAGTGGCGGCTTGGGGCTGTATGGCTTAAATGCCTCCGGCGAGCGTTTGGCGCAGCTAAATAATGATGGTCTGCGTGATGTCGTTCGCTTGCAGCAAATCGATCAAACCATCGCCCAAACCCGACAAGCGATGATTGAACCTGAGCGAATGGATCTCATCAATCAGCGTTTTGAAATGGGCGAACATATCGAGGAGAGCGCTGCCGACGTCACCGCCGTATGGCAGGAATACTACTCTCGAGACGTCAATAAGACCGAACTCGCCGGTGAGTTTGATCAGCAGTTACAGGCATTTTTAGACAATGGCATGGGGCAAGCTGCTAGCGTGCTTCAGGCGGAAGAAACCTACCAAGCCTTTACCGGATTAGATACGGTCATCAACGTGATGAACAGCGATGGTCGCGACTTGTCAGGAATGGTTAATCAATTGATTGCCCAGAAACAACAAGCAGCGGAATCCATGGCCGTTGACGCCCAGCAAGGGCAAGCCACCATGCTCGGTGCGCAAACCATCGTGCTTGTCGTTGGTTTATTGTTGCTCATTTTGATTGGTGTATTGACGCTGCGTTCGATTATTCGCCCCTTAAAAAGTGCGGCGCGTTTTACGCTGCAAATTGCAGGCGGAAATTTGGCAACAAAAGTTCCACCGCCGAGGCGCGACGAAGTGGGCCAGTTAATGGACTCGCTCAACACCATGCGCAAGAGCCTCAGCAGCATCATCGCCGACGTCAAAGGGGGTATTGATGTTGTTACTCCCGCCGCCCGGGACATTGCCAGTGGTAATGAAGAGCTATCGGCGCGCACTGAGCAGCAAGCGGCCTCTCTGCAGCAGACGGCTTCCAGCATGGAAGAAATGACCTCTACTGTGCGGCAAAACAGCGAAAATGCTCAAGAAGCTCGCCGGTTAGCCGATAACAATGCTATCCAGGTGACAAATACTGGCGAGCTAATGGCCCAGCTGGTCGACAATATGCAGCGGATTACCCAAAGCTCCCAGCAGATGGCCGATATCATCAACGTGATCGACTCAATAGCTTTTCAGACCAATATTCTGGCACTGAATGCGTCGGTAGAGGCGGCACGTGCTGGCGAGCATGGGCGTGGTTTTGCGGTGGTTGCCGAAGAGGTGCGTAATCTGGCGGGCCGCAGTGCAGGTGCTGCTCAAGAAATTCGTGGCTTGATTGATGGCTCTAATCGCGAGGTTAGCGCCGGTTCCAGTTTGGTAACCAAAGCTGAAGAGGCGATCGGCGAAGTGGCAGAAGCTGCACGTAGCGTGACTCAAATTATGCATGAGATTTCGGCCGCTTCTGAAGAGCAGAGTAATGGGATTACGCAGGTCAACCAAGCGGTGGCAGAAATGGATCAAGCGACACAGCGTAATGCCTTGCGTGTTCAAGAGACGGCCCGCGCGGCTGTTTCCTTAGAGAAACAGGCGGGACTATTAGCGCTATCAGTGGAAGCATTTCGCTTAAATAGCAACGGCGCTTTACGTCCGCCTGTGCTAACAGCAACCAACCCCGTCGCGAAGATGCCCAGCGCACTAGCCGCTCAGCCGCCTAGTGCAACGTCGCCTAATTCGCCCGTTAAACGGCAAGCAGCCTCAGTAGAGGAGTGGGAAGCGTTTTGACCGAACAAAGTGAAGGGGTTGTAGATGCTGGTCAGTGGGCATCCAATAATCAGATCGAGCGCGATCTGATACTCACCGATGCGGATTTTAAGCGTATTCGTGAACTGATTTATCAGCGTGCCGGGATTGTACTGGCAGAACATAAGCGTGAAATGGTCTATAGCCGCCTAGCCAAGCGGCTACGCCACCACGGCCTGACACGCTTTACCGATTATCTGCAGCGCCTGGAGCGCCAGCCCGAGGCTAAGGAGTGGGAGGCGTTCACCAATGCACTGACGACCAATCTCACGGCTTTTTTCCGTGAAGCGCACCATTTTCCGCTGCTCGCTGAGCATATAAAAAATAAGCAAGACCCGGTCACAATCTGGTGTTCGGCAGCCTCCACTGGGGAGGAGCCCTACTCACTAGCCATGACACTTTTGGAAACGCTAGGCGCTAAAGCGTCACAAGCCAAAGTAATTGCCACCGATATCGATACGGATGCGTTGGCCAGAGCCCGCGCAGGCGTCTACCCGCTAGAACAGGTGCGCAAGCTTGATGAAGTGCGGGTAAAGCGTTTTTTCCAGAAAGGTACCGGTAATCATGCAGGCTTTGCGCGGATCCGGCCTGAAGTATCGGCCCTCGTCGAGTTTCAGCCACTTAACCTGCTGGCGCCGCAATGGCCAATTAAGGGCCTTTTTGATGCGGTGTTCTGCCGGAACATCATGATTTATTTTGATAAAGATACTCAATCAAAAATACTCAAGCGATTTGCGCCACTGATGAAGCCGGATGGGTTGCTGTTTGCCGGCCACTCAGAAAACTTCTCGTATATCAGCGACGCTTTCAAACTACGCGGCCAGACCGTCTATACCCTGGCAAAAAAATGAACAATTGTCGTGTCTTTATGATCGCTCCAGGCGCTGTGGCTCCAGCGGTTGCAATCACACATCAGGCGTCTACAGCAAGAGGAGGCGTGCTTTGAGCGCAGCCAAGATCAAAGTACTGTGTGTCGATGATTCGGCGCTAATTCGCGATTTATTAACGGAAATTATTAATTCCCAGCCTGATATGGAAGTCGTTGCGGTAGCGCCTGACCCTATTGCCGCTAGGGATTTGATCAAGCAGCACAATCCTGATGTGTTAACCCTAGACGTCGAAATGCCACGCATGGACGGGCTGGATTTTCTCGAACGCTTAATGCGTCTGCGGCCCATGCCGGTACTCATGGTGTCGTCGCTAACCCAGAGCGGTTCGGAAATTACCCTGCGCGCGCTTGAGCTTGGTGCGCTTGATTTTGTTGCTAAGCCAAGCCTGGGTATTCGCAATGGCATGATGGAGTACGCCGACGAGATCGCCGAAAAACTGCGTGCTGCGGCGCGCTCACGACCTCGCCAGGCGCGGCATAAAAATGCCCCACCACCTGTGGCCTTAAAGGCCCCGTTAGTCACCAGCGAGAAGCTGATTATTATTGGTGCATCGACCGGTGGCACCGAAGCGATTCGATCAGTGCTTGAACCCTTGCCAGCTAACGCCCCCGCTATTTTGATTACTCAGCATATGCCTGGCGGCTTTACCCGATCATTTGCCGAGCGCTTAGACCGGCTGTGCCGGATTACCGTAAAAGAGGCAACCGATGGCGAGCGGGTTTTACCAGGGCACGCCTACATTGCCCCAGGCGACCAGCACCTTAAATTGGCGCGCAGCGGCGCTAACTACGTGGTGCGGTTAGACGACGGCCCACCTGTAAACCGCCATCGGCCATCGGTCGATGTGCTGTTTCATTCGGCGGCACAGCACGCTGGCAAAAATTCCATTGGGGTGATTCTAACCGGTATGGGCAAAGACGGCGCGGCAGGGCTGCTTGAGATGCGCCAAGCAGGTGCGCCTACCATTGCCCAGAATGAGCAAACCTGCGTGGTTTTCGGTATGCCCCGTGAAGCTATTGCGGTGGGTGGCGCGGTAGAGGTGGTTGCGTTAGATGACATCCCCACGCGCATGATGGCGCTGATCGCAGCCTCAGGCCGCGCGCAGCGCGTTTAGGGCGGATCATTATACTTAGCTTAAAGCTAGTCTAAGCATTGTGAAAAAGTGGCATAAAAATTAATAAGCTCGCAAGGGAACTCCCAATGAATCGTTTACTACGCAATTTGAGTATCCACGCCGCTGTGGTCACGGCACTCGTCTGCTTTACCACCCTAATATTATTAATTGCGGGCATGGCGGTTGTGGCCGACCGCAATTCACAAAGTAATCTGTCGACGCTCAGTAGTATTAGCGATGCGCAGTTAAATGAGATTAACCGTGCCGACTCGCTGTTAAACCAAGCGATGCTGGCGATGGAAACCGCTTCTAACTATTTGATGGTCGGCCAGACCCAGCAATCCAATGCACAAGTCGCCATCGCTGGTGATCGCATTGCGCGGGCAGAGGAGCGTTTTGAACGCTTTGCTGCAACTTCTCTATCGCCACAAGGAAAAGCGTTAGGGGACGCTTTAACTGCAGATTTTCGGTCTGTACTCGGGCTAGTTAAGCAGCAACACGAAACTTTCGAATATATGGATGTGACCAGCTACAACAACCTACGTGACGAGCTGGTTGAGCCATTGAGCAATTTGGCAACGAGTATGACGGCGTTTGTTGAGTACGGTTTTCAGCGGGTAGAGACTATTCGTTCGGACGCAGCGGCCCAGGGTAACCTCTTTACCATGATCAATGCAGGGGTAGTAATCTTTGCTCTGCTGATGACGTTGGTGATTTACGTAGGCTTGCGTCGTACCGTAATTGCGCCGCTAAGAGGCGCAATTCAGCGCCTGGATGCGATTGCAGAGGCTGATTTGACCGATCCGCTGCCGGCAGCGGGTAAGAATGAAATTGGCCGCCTGTTTGGGGCTATGGGCACCATGCAGCAGAACCTGACCAATATCGTTAGCCGGGTGCGTGAAGGCAGTAACGAGATTCACCACGGTACCCGTGAAATCGCCAGCGGCAACGCGGACCTATCATCGCGTACTGAACAGCAGGCTGCGTCGATTCAGGAAACTGCCGCCAGCATGGAAGAGATGACCGCGACGGTAAAACAGAATGCCGATAACGCCCGCCAGGCCAGTACATTGGCAGCAGATGCCTCCACCACGGCAGAGCGCGGTGGCGCAGTGGTCGCTCAAGTGGTTCAGACCATGCACGGCATCTCTACCAGCTCGAAAAAAGTCGCCGATATCACCAGCGTTATAGATTCGATCGCCTTTCAAACCAATATCTTGGCCCTCAATGCGTCGGTAGAAGCGGCGCGTGCCGGCGAGCAAGGCCGCGGCTTTGCGGTCGTGGCGGGGGAAGTGCGCAACTTGGCCAGCCGCAGTGCCGATGCTGCCAAAGAGATTAAAACCCTGATTGATGCTTCGGTAACGCAGATCCAACAAGGCTCCACCCTGGTCGAGCAGGCAGGTACCACGATGTCTGATGTCGTCACCGCGGTACGCCGTGTCACCGATATTATGGATGAAATTTCAGCGGCCTCTCAAGAGCAGAGCGACGGCATTGAACAGGTCAGCCAAGCCGTTGGCCAGATGGACCAAGTCACCCAACAAAACGCTGCACTGGTGCAAGAAGCCTCTGCTGCAGCGGCTTCTTTGGAAGAGCAGGCCAATCGCTTAGAGCAGGCCGTCGCGGTCTTCAAGCTGTTGGGTATGCAAGCAGCAGCGCACCAGTCGCTACCGTCTGCGTCTTCAGCCTCTCAGACAATGCCTGCCGCCAGGGCCGACCAGCCAGCCCGTCGGCCTGCTGCGCAGCGCAGTGACCACGAAGAGTGGGAAGAATTTTAACGATGCGTTTTAACCCTGACTGTACTTACCAGTCACCCCTGTGCCATGTACTGACGAGAGGATGACCGATGGCAGATAAGAATATGAGTTTCCTGGTTGTAGATGACTTTCCCACCATGCGTCGGATCGTGCGTAGTCTGCTTAAGGAACTGGGCTTTACCAATGTGGATGAAGCTGAAGATGGTCAAGACGCGCTCAATAAGCTGCGGGCTGGCAATTTCGAGTTTGTGGTATCCGACTGGAATATGCCGAATTTGGATGGTTTGGAGATGCTCAAGGAGATCCGCCAGGATGAGGCCTTGAAGGGGCTTCCTGTGTTGATGGTGACCGCTGAAGCGAAAAAAGAAAACATCATTGCGGCCGCTCAGGCGGGCGCTAACGGCTATGTCGTCAAGCCGTTCACTGCCGCTACCCTTGAAGAGAAGCTCAATAAAATCTTCGACAAAATGGGTAAATAAAGCGGCTAGGCCTACGGGCCTGGTTAACGAGGAGACAACATAATGAGTCAGAATGAGCAGCCCGGTTCTGCCCAGCTGTCTGAAGACGCCGCTGAAGACCTAATTCATCGCATTGGCAAATTGACGCGCATGCTGCGCGAGAATATGCGTGAGCTGGGGCTGGATAAAGAGATTGAGAAAGCGGCAGAAGCCATTCCGGATGCACGTGACCGCTTGCACTACGTCGCTACCATGACAGAGCAGGCAGCAGATCGCGCGCTCAACGCGATTGATCGTGCGCAGCCGTTACAAGATCAGATGGCGGACCGTGCCAGTGCCCTGGATAAACGCTGGGCCGAGTGGTTTGAAGCACCCAAAGAGTTGGATGAGGCCAAGGCCTTGGTCATTGAGACACGTACTTATCTTAGTGACGTGCCCGACATGGCTGCAGCGACCAACAAAGAGTTGATGGAAATCATGATGGCCCAGGACTTCCAAGACCTGACCGGCCAGGTGATTAAGAAGATGATGGACGTGATCCAAGAGATCGAACATCAGTTGGTACAGGTGCTGATCGAAAACGCGCCGGGCGCCCATGCACGAGAAACGATGCAGCGCAAGGCCGAGGATCAGTGGAAAAGCGACAATGCACGGCGTAACGAAGAGCTTTTGAATGGGCCGCAAGTAAGGGACAATGCACCTGATATCGTCACTGGGCAGGATCAAGTTGACGACTTATTGGATGAGCTAGGCTTTTAAAGCGCGCTATTAAACGCCCTACGGGCATGCAAGTACGCCATTCAGCCGTCCCTATGGACGGCTGAATACGTGATAAGCTTCGCCTTACCTGGCCGGATGACCGCATGGCAGATAATGATAGCGACCAGGAAAAGACCGAAGAGGCCACCCCCCGGCGGCAAGAAAAAGCCCGCGAAGAGGGTCAAGTTGCCCGTTCCCGCGAGTTAAACACTTTCTTACTTCTGTTGGGCGGCGTGATTGGTCTCTATAGCATGGGCGGTATGCTCTATGACCAGTTAGGTGCAGTGATGGAGCAGGCCTTCCTTTTTGAACGTCGCCAAGCAATGGAAAGCACGCCGATGCTGGTCAATGCGCTGGATCTTGGACAGCGCACGCTATTCGCCATGATACCGCTGTTTTTGTTGTTAGTGATTATCGCGTTAGTGGCCCCAGGCCTGATGGGAGGCTGGCTGATATCGGGGAAGTCGATGCAGCCCAAGTTTTCCAAACTAAACCCGATTAAGGGCGTAAAACGCATATTGTCAACCCAGGCGCTGATTGAGTTGGCTAAAGCTATCGCCAAGTCTGTTCTGGTAGGGGGCGTCGCCGCAACGTTTTTGTATTACAACATCGGCAAGTTTATGGCGCTAATGGATCAACCTATCCAGCAAGCGCTTACCAACGCTCTAAGCATGGCGGCTCAGGCGGCTGGACTGATGGTGCTGGCGTTGATCGTGGTCATTTTGATCGATGTGCCGTTCCAGCTCTGGGATAATGCCAAGAAGCTGCGCATGAGCCAGGAAGAGGTTAAGCGCGAGCACAAAGAGTCGGAAGGTGACCCGCACGTAAAAGCACGCATTCGTCAGCAGCAACAGGCCATGGCGCGGGGCAGGATGATGAGCAAAGTACCCGAGGCCGATGTCATCATTACCAACCCCACGCACTACGCGATAGCACTGACTTATCAGGAAGGCAGCATGGGCGCGCCACGGCTGGTGGCAAAAGGAGCCGATGCGGTAGCTGCGCGCATTCGTGAAATTGGCGAAGAGGCTGGTGTACCACGGTTGCAGGCAGCGCCATTGGCACGTGCCTTGTACCATCACGTAGACCTAGATGCGGAGGTGCCCGCTGACTTATATACCGCGGTGGCCGAAGTAATGGCCTGGGCCTATCGTCTTAAGCAAGTCGCACAACAAGGAGGCGAGGTGCCCCCAACCCCTGATAACCTGCCGGTTCCCCCGGAAATGGAAAACCCCGGGCGTAGCGCCGGTGGTAATGAGGCGCAACCATGAAAGGCTTGAGTCAGCTAATAGGTAAGCGCGATTGGATGGGCGATGTGCGCATGAAGCTGCTGGTCGGGCCGCTGCTCATCCTGATGATTTTGGGCATGATGATTGTGCCCTTACCCCCTTTTGCGCTCGATTTACTTTTCACCTTCAATATTGCGCTGGCCATTATGGTATTGATGGTCAGCATGTTTACGCAGAAGCCGCTGGATTTTGCGGCGTTTCCCGCTGTGTTGCTATTCACGACGTTGCTGCGCCTATCGCTTAACGTCGCCTCCACTCGCGTCGTGTTAATGGAAGGCCACCAAGGTGGTGCGTCCGCCGGTAAGGTAATCGAAGCGTTTGGGGCGTTCTTGGTAGGCGGCAATTTCGCTGTGGGTCTAGTGGTATTCCTGATTCTGGTGATCATCAACTTTATGGTCATTACCAAAGGTGCTGGCCGTATTGCGGAAGTCGGTGCGCGTTTTACGCTGGATGCGATGCCCGGCAAGCAGATGGCTATCGATGCCGACCTTAACGCTGGCTTAATCGGCGAAGAAGACGCCAAAAAGCGCCGCGCTGAAGTCGCTCAAGAGGCTGACTTCTTTGGTTCGATGGACGGTGCAAGTAAGTTTGTCCGCGGTGATGCCATCGCCGGCCTGGTGATTATGGTGGTCAATATCATCGGTGGGCTGCTGATTGGTATGCTGCAGCATGATATGAGCTTTGGCGCTGCTGGCCAGACCTATATGCTGCTGGCGATTGGTGATGGCCTAGTGGCACAAATCCCCGCCCTGGTGATCTCGACCGCAGCGGGTGTTACGGTATCTCGGGTAAGTACCGACACGAATGAAGACATTGGCCAGCAAATGCTCAGCCAACTATTCGTGAATCCCCAGGTACTGATTCTGGCCGCCGTCGTAATGGGGCTGCTGGGAATGGTGCCCGGCATGCCCAATTTTGTATTTCTATTCTTTACGGCGCTGCTAGCGGGTTTGGCGTGGTTTATTACGCGCCAAAAAGAGCACGCGCTGGTTAAAAACGAAATTGCCACTGAGCCGGTGCCTTTACAAGAGACCCCCGAAGCGAGTTGGGAAGATGTGCAGCTGGTCGATACTCTTGGACTCGAAGTGGGGCATCGCTTAATACCGCTGGTCGATTCGCGTCAAAAAGGCGAGCTGCTTGGGCGGATTAAGAGCGTGCGTAAAAAGTTTGCTCAAGAAGTCGGCTTTCTGCCGCCAGTCGTGCATATCCGCGACAATCTGGAGCTGCCGCCCAACGCCTATGTGCTTTCCATGAAAGGCGCCGAAATTGGCCGCGCCGAGGCGCAGCCGGGTAAATGGCTGGCGATCAATCCTGGGCAGGTGTCAGGTGAGCTGCAGGGCACTCCCACCCAAGACCCGGCCTTTGGCTTACCCGCTGTCTGGATCGACAGCAATCAGCGTGAACATGCTCAGGTCTACGGCTACACCGTAGTGGATGCCAGCACGGTGATCGCGACTCACTTGAATCATCTACTGCACCGTCATTCGCCTGAGATGCTGGGCCGGCAAGAAGTACAGAAGCTGCTGGATAAAATGGGCGAGGATCAAAAGGCGCTGGTCGAAGAGGTCATTCCTAAAGCCATTTCATTGACGGTACTGCAGCGCATTTTGCAAAATCTGCTTGATGAAGATGTCTCGATTCGCGACATGCGGACGATACTCGATACGTTGGCAGAGTATGCCGCGCAGCAAAAAGATCCTAACGAGCTGACGGCACTGGTACGCGTCTCCCTCGGGCGTGCAATTGTCCAGCAGTGGTTTGCCGGGCAGGAGACGCTGAATGTGCTGGGGCTGGATGCCCAGTTGGAACAGGTACTGGTGCAGGCCATGAACGGGAACGGTGCGATGGAGCCCGGGTTGGCAGAGACTCTAATGACCCAGGCGCAACAGGCCTTGGAGCGGCATGAAAGTTCAGGAGAGCCACCGGTGCTGGTGGTGCAGCACTCGTTGCGAGCAGTGCTATCGCGCTTTTTACGCCGTCGTTTGCGCCATATGTCGGTGCTGTCCCAGGCTGAGATCCCCGATGACCGCACATTAAGAGTGACCACGCTGGTAGGCGGGCGTTGATAATCGCATGCCGTGGTAGGCTAACGTCATCCATTTCCAGTACAGGCAAAGGGTAAGTCATGAGCGTTAGACGTTTCGTGGGAGCCAACAGTCGTGATGTGATGCGCCAAGTGCGCGAGGCGCTCGGCGAAGATGCCCTGATAGTCGCTAACCGGCGTACCGAAGGGGGCGTTGAAATATTGGCCATGGCAGATGAAGCCATTGACCACTTCGAGCCCTCGCCCGAACCTACTCCTCCCGAACTGACTGCTCCCCAAACACCGGTAGCTACAGCCCAGCCGGCGCAAGACCCCATGCAGGCGATGAGCGAACGCTTGCTACAAGAAATGCAGGATATGCGCGCACTGCTGGCAAACAGCCAGCCAACCAATGCCGCCGCGCCACCCCAGGCAGTACCCACGGGCACGGTCGCACGGCTGCGCCAACTGCTTTGGAATGTCGGCTTTGGCAGTGAGCTTGCCGATGAGCTGCTGGCGGGGTTACCTGAACCGTTGGCTGCGCTAAGTAGTGATAGCGACGCGCCGTTGCAGTGGCTGCGTCAGCAGTTAATGGCACGGCTCTGTGTATTGAGTGATGAAGCAAGTTTTTTCGATCAAACCGGTATTGTCGCCTTAGTAGGGCCGACGGGGGTGGGGAAAACCACCACCACGGCGAAGCTAGCCGCCCGTTTTGTGATGCGGCATGGTACCCGCCCGGTGGCGCTGGTGACGACGGACAGTTTCCGGATCGGAGCCCATGAGCAGCTACGCATCTATGCGCGTTTGCTGGACACGCCCATGTACGCGCTGGATGCCGAGCAACCCATCGACGATTTACTGGGCCGCTTGCAGGGCAAGCAGTGGGTGATTATCGACACCGTAGGCATGAGCCAGCGTGACCAGCGGGTGATTGAGCAGATTGCCCACCTGCAAGGGGGGCGCTCGCGCGTGCGTCTGGTGCTGTTGCTCAATGCCGCCAGCCAGCCGGAAACCCTCGAAGAGGTCGTGCTGCGTTATCGTCAGGCTGCCCGTGCTGCAGGGGCAGAGCTAGACGACTGTATTATTACTAAACAGGATGAAGCAGGGCGCCTAGCGCCGGTGCTCGACATTGTGATGCGCCACGGGATGCGCGTGCTGTTTGGTTCAAATGGTCAGCAGGTGCCTGAAGATATGGCCATTGCTTCCCCTGAAGCACTCGTGGATCAAGCGCTAAGCACGGCAACGCCGCAGCGCGAGCAGGCACAAAATGCTGATGCCCCAATGGGCATGCCGCGCTGGTCGCGGGATGTACTCGGGCAAGGGCGCCGCTTGTCGTCGCTATTGGCGCGGCTGCGCCAGCGCGTGACGGGATTTACGGAATTAGAAGCGATCTGGGATTTAGCGTCACTCCCAAGCCGACTGCAGGAAGAGCGTTTGGACGCATTGCTCGCCCACTATCCCGCCGTGAATACGACGTTGGGTATGGCGTGGTCAGCTCGGCGGAATGAGCGCGGCTGCGACTGGGCAATGCCCGATATTGGCCTGGACACAGAGGGCGGTTGGCTGGCGCTATCCTGGTTACAGCATCGCCATGCTGCTGGGTGGCAGCCGCGCTTAGCCGCGCTGACGGAATCAAGCGGCGTAGCGGTGCATTTATTGCCGCGCTTACCCGAGCCTGATGCGTTGGCGTGGCTGGAAGCCGAGCATTTGACCTGGGTCAGCCAAGTATCCCCTAGTCATCGGGTACGCTTTCACCACGAGCGCCAGTCCATTCGTCAGCTGTTTAATGACAGCGTGCTGACGCACCAAGTGGGTGTTCGTTTTCGTGGTCAATCTGTGCAGCTGTGGACCGCCTACGCCGAAGTAGAGGATGTGACGGGTTATGCCCTGCTTGCTTGGTACGGCGAAGTGCGTGATCCGGAAAGCGCCAAAGTGGTAACGCGCCGCTACTGGCTTACCCCTGCTCGGCTGGGAGCCGAGGTGCTCTCGCTACTGCTAACACAGCTCCAAAGCGACGGCTTAGCGGCGTTAACACGCCGCGCTTGGCAGCAGTTAAAAGAAGCCGACAGCGGCGATGTCAATGCCGAAGTTCGTCTACTCATGGCCAGCGGCGTGGCATCTGTCGCCGGGCATCTTGATGTTGCCGATGATGAAGAGGCGCAGACGCTGCGCGGCGACCTGCTCAATTTATTAGGCACGAGCCGTCGGCGTCGCGATACTGGCATGCTTGATGCGCTGGTTTACGCGTTTATGGCCCGCGATGCGATTCGCCAAATGGGCAGTGTCAGCCGAGAGGGTGTGACGTGAGCGATCAAGATCAAGCCTCAGGGCTGCGTAAGTGGGCAAGCCTGCAGCGCCAACAGCAGGCGGAAGGGGCGGTTGATGTCGCGGCGGCCGAGCATGTGCCAGAACCAGAACAGAGCCCATCGTTATTAACGCCTACAGCTACAGCAGTAGAAGCTGAGGCCGAAGCGCCTGCGACGACCGCGCCCCCCAGGCCCAAAATTCCGCTTATAGTGGTTGGGCTGCCCGGTAGCGGTGTCTCTCAGGTAAACAAAGTCAAAGCACGCCTGGGGCAGTGGTCCACGTTAGGTCGCAGCTGGGCCGGTGACCCTGAAGACTGGGATGTGCGTATCGTGGCGGCAGATACTGCTGACCTTGCTCAATTAAGCGCTCAATACAGCCGTTGGGCCCTATGGATCAATAGCGATGCCGATGCCTTTGCTGCCATGTACAGCACCTTGCGCCAGTTACAGGAACGCGGTGGGCCGCGTCGTTTGCTAGCGCTTCATGAACCGCATTTGCCGCGCCAGGGATTGCTCGACAACTTGCGTGGTGCCGCCGAATACTACTTAAATATGGAACTACTGGTACTTGCACGATGAGCATACTCCGCCAAGGTGACTAAGCATGCTAAGCTTGCGATTAAGAAGGGCGCTGCTGCTGGTGGCGCTACTGCTAACAGGGTGGTTACTGGCAGGATTAACGGCGAGTGCCCAGGCTGCTACCGGCAGTTGGAGTGCCCAGGTTCCTGGGCTGATGGTGGCGATGAGTGATCGGGCAAGCGCTAGTCAAAACGCTTCTCCGCCCGCCGCGGCGAATCTTCGGACAAAGCAGCTTGAGCGTATTCAGTGGCAGTTCAGCCATCCTCCCGGTGCGCTGTTAAACGCTTGGTTGTGCCATCCTGAGCAGTGTGTTGCGTTAACCGGCATGCGCGGGTCCACTACCGCATTGGCAGGACGGACGGCAGGTGTGCCATTGCATTTTCGTTTCGCCTTACGCCCAGGCCAACGGCCGGTTCGAGTGCAGGGGCTGCAAATGATTGTGAACTATCAGTGAAGGCTGTATAGCCGCGAGGCGAAAGGATGTACACAGCACAAGGTAGGATCAAACAGAGTGAGCTGTTGACGCAATATATGCCACTGGTAAGACGTCAGGCCTTGACGCTTCAGGTCCGCTTACCAGCCAGCATTGAGCTCGATGACCTTATTCAAGCAGGGATGGTAGGGCTGCTGGAAGCGCTCGGTCGCTTTGATGCTACCCAAGGTGCGACCTTTGCGACCTTTGCCAGCCAACGAATTCGCGGTGCGATGATGGATGAATTGCGCACCCGCGATTGGCTGCCCCGCAGTGTGCGTCGTTCAGCGCGCGCAGTAGACAATGCCGTTCGCCAGTTAGAACAACAGCTGGGGCGAACACCGGAAGAGAACGAAATCGCCCACCATCTTGAAATGCCGTTGAGTGAATATCAGCAGCTCCTCAATGACACCAACAGTGGCCAATTACTGCCGTTTGAGGAGTTGGTGGCCGATGGCGGCGAGCCGGTCAATAATGAACTGAGCAACTCACCGTTCGAGCAGTTGCTTGATGGCCAGCAGCGGCAAACGCTGATTGATGCGATTGATGCACTGCCAGAGCGTGAAAAACTGCTCATGGCACTGTATTACCAGGAAGAACTCAACCTCAAGGAAGTAGGGGCTGTGTTGGGCGTAACGGAATCACGCGTTTCTCAACTACACAGTCAGGCCGTCAGCCGTTTACGTGCGCGTTTACACGACTCGGCATAACCCTCTTTTTTACTCACTTGTGACCGGCAAGGAGCCGTGGATGAATCCTTCGACGCTGATAGGCATATTTGCCAGCATATTGCTGCTGGTCAGTGTACTGTTTTTGACCGCAGAGTCCCCTTCAAGCTTTATCAATTTGCCGGGTCTGGCCATTGTGGTGACTGGTACGTTGGCGGCTACCTTTATCAGCTATCCGCTGAGAGAAGTCCTCCGTGTGGTGCGGTTGGTGGGCTTGGTATTTCGGCGCGAAAACACCTATATGCGTGACGATATCCGGGAACTGGTCGATATGTCACGGCTGTGGTTTAAAGGCGATGTGCGGGCGGTTGAGCGCGAGCTAGAGCATACCCGCAATCCGTTTTTACGCACCGGCATTCAACTGGTGATCGCCAACACCAAAGAGGACGAAATTTTTGACATGCTGCGCTGGCGCATTGCCCGCCTGAAAGCGCGTGAACATGCTGAAGCACAAATATTTCGCACCATGGCCACCTATGCACCCGCGTTTGGCATGATCGGCACCCTGGTGGGGCTGGTGAACATGCTGGAAGTCATGGATGCTGGCGACCTGCAGGTCATTGGCCCACGCATGGCGGTGGCACTGCTGACCACCTTCTACGGCATTTTACTCGCCAATTTGGTGTTTAAGCCGATTGCAGTGAAGCTAGAGCGCCGGACCGAAGAGCGCTTGATTACCATGAACATGGTGTTGGAAGGCATCTCACTGATCACTAAGCGCCGCCTGCCCTCGTTCATTGAAGAGACCCTTAACTCGTTTGTGGCTAATTACCACGATGAAATTCGTGATAACAGCGTCAAACCAAGACCAGACTCCTCGGTTAGTTCGGCGGCGAAGGGATAGCTATCATGTTAGACCGTGATACCCGTCACGCCCTGGAAATACCGGTCTCGCCTGGGGAGGGCGAAGAGGGATGGCTAACCAGTTATCTTGATGTGCTGACGCTGCTCATCACACTCTTTGTCCTCCTGCTTTCACTCACGCCACCGGGGGGTGGTGAAGCGGCGGATACGGCTTTCATGCGCTCGGCTAGCGCTGTATCATCGCTGCCGCTAGCGTCACTTGCCACCGGTATTAAGCCCCGCCACCAAGGGCTGCAGCCGCAGTTTTCCGGGCTCAATATTCCTGGAGTGAGCGTGTCGCAAGGGCGTGAAGGGGTCACACTGCGTATTGATAACAGCCTATTATTTTCTAGTGGCCAAGCAGTGTTGACGCCCCAGGGGCGCGGCGTGGTTGAAAGCCTTATCGATGTATTAGCCAGTTTTGACGGGCAGATTTCGGTGGAAGGTCATACCGATAGCGTACCCATTTCGACAGCGCGCTTTCCCTCTAATTGGGAGCTTTCATCCGCGCGGGCTATTGCCGTCGTGCGTCATTTAGAGCGCCAAGGGTTCAATATTTCTCATATGCGGGCCGTCGGCTATGCTGATACCCAACCCATGGAAACGAACGCAACCGCGGATGGCCGAGCGGCCAACCGGCGCGTAGAGCTGTTGTTGAGGCAACCGCTCGAAGGGTGAATAGATTGTCGAGGCCACTTGTGTGTCCAAGAAACAGTACCACCCACTATTGCAGTCGTTTGGTGTCCTGCTGGTATTAGATGCCGATAGCCGGTGCATCCAAGCCGCTAGCACTAATTTAACCCACTTGATCGGTGTTGAGCGCCCTGAAAATGGGCCGCTCAGCCTTGCCTGTGTGCTCGGCAAGCGCCTGAGTCAGCGCGTGCGCCGCGAGCTTCGGGGGCACCAGCGGCTCCGAAGCCCACTCACGTTTATGCGTTCTAAGCACAGCAATGTGCGTTTTCAGTTGCATGCGTACCGAGTGGATGAGCAGGTCGTTGTTGAGATTGAGCCACTCAAAGCCCTGGGTAAGCGCCGTCTACTGGGTACGGTGAATGAGCGGTTGATGCACTTGGCTGAAGCGACGCATCAGGAGGAGCTGCTTGATTACCTAGTGAATGCGATCCAGCAATTGACAGGCCATGACCGCGTTACCGTGTGTCATTTCGATAGTGATTGGCATGGCTTGATGGTCGCTGAAGCACCGGGCAAAGCGTTGCCCTCGCTGCTAGGTCAACGCTTTCCTGCTAGTGACTTCCCCGCCCCCTTGCGGCAAAGCTACGAAAATTATCCCATGCGTCTAGTGGAAGATGTTAATGCGCCCCCCGAAACGCTGGCGCCCCCCTGTCCAACGGCTAACCTAAGCGGCAGCTTTTTACGCGCCCCGGCCCGGAAAGGCAGCGCTATTTAAAGCGCCTGGGGGTGCGCGGCGCGCTCAGCCTGGCAATGCAGGGCGACTCTGGCCTGTGGGGATTAGTGTTTTGTCATTCGGCCACCCCGCATTCGGTGGAGCCGCCCGTGCGTGATGCTGTGCGCACCTTGGTGCAAATGGCTACACAGCGCATGCTGCTACTGCGAGCGCGTCAAGAAGCGCGCTACCTGCAGCGCGTTCAGGATAGTCTGGTGCTGAGTGCTGGCGCACGCAGCGAGCCGCAAAACCCTCAGCAACTACTCCATGAGCAGGCGGCTACCTGGATGAAGTTGTTTCGTGCCCATGGCGTGGTGCTCTGGCTGAATGGTGGTGCTTATCAAGCGGGCGTGACGCCTACCCCGGAAGCTATAAGCCAGTTTGTGCTACGTCTAGAGAGAGCCCACGTGCATAGCGGGCCGTGGTGTACGCGTGAACTTGCCAAGGATCCATTAACTTGCTCGTTAGCGATGCCAGAACAGTGCGGTGCCTTAGCCGTACCGCTGCTCATGAACTCGACCCAGCGCGCTTGGTTGCTCTTTTTTCGTCCTGAGCAGGTGGAAACGTTGTATTGGGCGATGCAACCTGCCACTGAGCAACAACCGACGGCGATAGCGGTCCCGTCGGTTGCTTGGCATGAAGAAGTGATGGGCAAGAGCGAAGCGTGGCAATGGGTAGAGCGGTTAGCCGCGGTAGATTTGGGAGAAGATCTAACGCTGGCCATTTCAGCCTATGAAATCAGTTCCCTGAATATGCACTTAGAGCGTGAGCGCGAAGCCCTGGCGGAGGCCAATCAACGGCTTGAGCAATTAGCGCATTTTGATCCCTTAACCAAAGTGTGGAACCGTTACCGCATTGAAGAGGCGATCAATGCCGAGCTGGTGGCCGCTAAGCGCTATGCGGCCGCCTTTGCCCTGTTACTGTTTGATGTGGACAATTTTAAGCAGATCAATGACACCCACGGCCATAGCGTAGGTGATGATGTGCTGGTGGCTTTGGCGAGCTTGGTAGAAAGCTCGCTGCGTGGCTGCGACCACTTGGGGCGCTGGGGAGGCGAAGAGTTTATTGTGCTGGCGACCCACTCGGACATTAATGCCGCCCTTGGCTTGGCCGAGCGGCTGCGCTCGCTAGTGGCTGAGCTGCATATAGAGGGGCTTGAGCAAACGGTGACGGTAAGTATTGGTGTGGCCGTTTGGCAGCCGGGCGACAGCTGTAAAACCATTATCTCGCGGGCAGACGATGCTATGTACCGCGCTAAACATGGCGGGCGTAACCGCGTTGAAATGGCGCTTGAGCCTGAGGTGCCGATCTAATCATTTGCACCTTAATGGGTTCCACCACCTTCACACTGGGTGAGCATCCGGTTAATCGCCGCGTCGGCGCCTTGCAGGCTAAAGGTCATATACCAAGGCTCGCGCTCTTCCTGGTCAAAACCCAGAAACAACTGCTCGCCCTGGCGCATGTCGGCCATCAGCGCCGCCAAGTCGCTTAAGTAAAAGTGGGCATAAAAACCGTCGTCGCCGCGTTCGGTAATAAATTCCGCCATGGTATCAATCACGGGCTGCTCATCAATGCGTAGCCTGGCGGGTACCAAGTTCACTGCACGGCTTTCCCCTTGCTGCTGCTCAAGCGTGACGCGCATCTCCAGCCAGGGTAAATCACAAACGCCTGCGGTGGCGTTCAGGCTTAGGGTGGCATCAGAATAGCTGTGAGTTTCTATCGCCCGGTAGTGTCGTTCACCCCCCAATGACAATGTCATCGACTGCCAGTGTTCGTGGGTAGCCATGCCTTCAGTATTAAACGTGGCTGCGGTAGACATGGTCGCTGTGACCAACAGAGAGGCCGCTATTGCTATCGGTAGTAACATTGTTATTAACCCAAATCCTTAGTCTATAGAGTGGTCGAAGCTGGCAAAAGAGTAACGCGCTGATTTTTCTATATATGGTAGAAAATAGTTAAAAAAGTGCCTCATATGGTGGAAAGTCAAGTCTATACTTCACTCCGATGCCACGTATAATCGCCCCATTTGAGCGCTATATTCACCCCGTTGTGAAGGAGTTTTGCGACATGAGCACCGCTGCTAAGGCTATCAAGACCTCTAATGACGTCCCGATGCAGGCCCCCTCGCGGGAGATCTGGGATGCCAAGTACCGCCTCAAGGATCGTCATAGCCAGCCCGTCGACCAAGATGTCGGTGCTACATTTGAGCGTGTTGCTCGCGCCCTTGCAGCGGTGGAAGGAGACAAGGCAGAAGAGTGGTTGCCGAAATTCCGCTGGGCGCTGGAGCATGGCGCTATTCCTGCCGGTCGCATTCTTTCCAATGCTGGCGCAGAGGCTTACAAGCCAGCGGTCAGCCTTATCAACTGCACCGTCTCGCGCACCATTCGCGACTCCATGCGCGATATTCTCGACTCCGTCGTGGATGCGGGTATGACGCTAAAATCCGGGGCCGGTATCGGCTACGACTTCTCAACGCTGCGCCATAAGGGCGCGTTCGTGTTTGGTGCTGGCGCAGGCACCAATGGTCCGCTGGCGTTTATGGATATCTACGACAAGATGTGTTTCACCGTGGCTTCTGCCGGTGGCCGCCGTGGCGCCCAGATGGGGACCTTCGATGTAGGCCACCCGGATGTGCGCGAATTTATCCAGGCGAAACGCGAAGCGGGGCGCTTGCGTCAGTTTAATCTGTCGTTGCTGATCACTGATGAGTTTATGGAAGCGGTGAAAAACAATACCGACTGGCCGTTGGCCTTTCCACTGCACCCTGGTGAGAAAGAGGACGTTAAAGCGGAAGACTTGATCTACCGTGACTGGCCGGTAGTGGAAGAGGGCTACACGGTGGATGCCGAAGGTCGCGTCGCCTGCCGTATTGTGGAAGTGATCAAAGCCCGCGAATTATGGGACACCATCATGTCCTCTACCTATGACTACGCCGAGCCAGGTTTCATCCTGATCGACCAAGTCAACCGCATGAACAATAACTGGTTCTGTGAGGATATCCGCGCCACTAACCCCTGTGGCGAGCAGCCGCTGCCGCCGGAAGGCGCCTGCCTGTTGGGCTCCGTCAACCTGACCAAGTTCGTCATTGACCCTTTTGGCGCCGAACCGCGCTTTGACTGGGAGCGTTACCGTAAGGTCGTCGCCATCTTTACCCGCATGCTCGACAACGTGGTGGAAATTGCTGGCCTGCCGCTGCCCCAGCAGCAGCGTGAAATCGAAGCCAAGCGCCGCCACGGCATGGGCTTTTTGGGCCTGGGGTCGACGCTCACTATGCTCAAAATTCCTTATGGCTCCAAGCAGTCACTGGTGTTCACCGATGAAGTGAGCCGCCACCTGGCGATTGAGGGCTGGAAGCAGGCGCTGGAACTCTCTAAAGAGAAAGGCATGGCGCCGGTGCTTGAGCAGGAGCACACCATTACCCCCAAAATGCTGCGCGAGCGCCCGCAACTGGCCAAAGATGGTTATGAAGTGGGCGATCAAGTGCCGGGGCGTATTCTGCACGCCCGTTATAGCCAGTACATGGCCCAAGTGGCCGAGCTTGAGCCCGAACTGGTCGCACAGCTGGCCGAGTATGGCGCACGCTTTACTCACCACAGCTCGATCGCGCCGACCGGCACGATCAGCCTGTCGATGGGTAACAACGCCTCCAACGGTATTGAACCCTCTTTCTCGCACCGCTACTTCCGCAATATTATTCAGTCGGGTAAGAAGACCAAAGAGCAGGTAGAAGTCGTCTCCTTTGAGCTCGCCGCCTACCGTCACTTTATCGCCGCCGACGCTGTGGATAGCGACCTGCCTGACTACTTCGTTACCGCCGATGCGATCTCCCCCGAGCAGCACGTCGCTGTTCAGGCCGCCGCCCAGCACTGGGTGGATTCAGCGATCTCGAAAACGGTCAATGTGCCTACTGAGTTCCCGTTTGAGCAGTTCCAAAACCTTTATTTGCAGGCCTATGAAAGCCGCTTAAAAGGCTGCACCACTTTCCGCTTTAACCCTGAAGCCTTCCAGGGCGTGCTGGTGCGTGAGGATGATCTTAAAAACACCACTTACGTATTTGAGCTGGAAAATGGCGAAACCCTCGAACTGACCGGGGATGAAAAGGTGGTTTACGACGGCGAAGAACATAACGCTGCCAACCTGTTTGATGGCTTAAAAGAGGGCACCTACGGCAAATGGTAGCGGCGGGGGCTGCGCCCTTGCTAGCAGCGTCCATGTAAAGAACCGCCCGATTACCTTTGCTAAGTGGAGAACACCATGGCTGTAGAAATTACCTCAAAAATCGTTGGTTACCGCATCAAGCAGCAGGAGCAGGCCGCGCCCGTTCCTGAGCTACAGGATGAAAGCCCGCTGACGGTGCGGATTCCGTCACGCCCGGAAGGCACCCTAGAAGCCGTATCAGAAAAAATTTCCTACGTGGGCGCAGAAGGTCGCAAGAAAGTCTATCTGCTGGTGTCATTTATGCCGGTGGAAGGCGTAATTGGCGGCAAGCGCGTGGTGATTGAGCGCCCGGTAGAGTTCTTTTTCCCGTCGGGCCAGCTCTCCAGCGAGCACCAGTGGATCACCGCCACCATGCGCAGCCTCTCGCTGGCAGCTCGCGGTGGTTATGTCACCCAGGCAGTGGCGGATTTGCGCAAAGTGGCGTGGGACAAAGGCCTGGTGCGCTGCGGTATGAACCGCTGGAACAAGCCGATGTTTCACGATTCAGAGGTCGCTGCGATTGCTTGGTCGATACAGCAGATTCTTTATCGTCGCGGTTTCCTGGATCGGGATGGCAATCAAGTGCCGGTTGAGAAACTGGTTGAGCGCTATGCCCACCGCATGACCCATGGCCATGCTTGGCAGCCGGATGAGGAGACGGGCGATGCACCCGTTGAAGCGGGTGCAGTTGAGCCGATCGGCGAAAAGACTACTGCGGAAAAAAAGCCTAAAGGCAGTGGCCCGACCACAGTGGGTAACTGCCCTGAGTGCCGCGGCGAGCTCATCATGATGGATGGTTGCCCAACCTGCTATGCGGGTTGTGGCTGGTCTAAATGCGGTTAATGTACTGTCGTCTTAGCGGCTGACGGCGTAACAACACTACCGCGTGCTTTATAGCACGCGGTTTTTTTATGTTGATCGCCTAACTTATGCAGTATCACCTAACAGGGGGCGGACGTTGTCAGTGAGATAGCAGTCATCAAATTGGCCTTCGGCGCATAACGCTGCTAAGTCCGGAATGGTGAGGTGATGACGATCACGGAATACCAACTCGCTTTCACTGAGTGCGGTAAACGTTCGGCTCACGTGAACGGGACTGAGGCCAAGCACATCGGCCAACTGTTCTTGAGAGAGAGGCAGGCGAAACTGATTGCTAATATCGGGATTAGTTTGGCGTAGCCGCAAATACATCTCGTAGAGAAAATGCGCCATTTTCTGGCGGGCACTGCGCCTTGCCAAGGTGACCAGCCGTTCTGTCATCAGCGCCTGTTGGCGACTACCAATAGCAAACATTACTGATGTAAGGGGAAGTGACTGGCGGAAAATATCCAGCATACGTTTATGCGGGAAGTGACAAACCACGCCGTCATCAATCATGCGCACATTCTCGAGGCGCTCGGAGAAAGCAAACTCGCGCAGGCCAATAATGTCACCAGGCAAAAACACTTCCAGAATCTGCCGATCACCATTTTCTAAGTGGCGGTAGGAATAGGCCCAGCCGCTTTTCAGCGTGCAGAACTCATTAGCCGCATCGCCCATTTCCCATAGGATCGTGCCGGATTTCATATTGGTTGGACTCTCTTCAAGCGAGAGAAGTAATTCTTTCTCCTCCTCCGTCAACGAGCAATAGTGATTGAAGTGCTTGATAATACAGCTTTTTTCTTCGTTCATAGCCTATCCCTCTAAGAGAGGTTTACTTAATGTAACTAACTGTTATCTGCTCGCCGCAATACACAATAAGGCGGCGTACTGCGTTGTTCAATGCGTAAGGCAGTGGGCTTCTTTACTCAGGGGCGCGTGCGTGCGCCCATCTCCGAAAAAAGACCTAAAGGTTAGCGCTTGGTTGCTCGTTTACCGCGCGCTAGCAATGGTGCCAAGAAATGCCCGGTATGCGAGACTTTTTGTTTTGCGAGCTGCTCCGGCGTGCCTTCAGCGATAATCTGCCCGCCACCTGAGCCGCCTTCGGGGCCGAGATCAACAATCCAATCGGCCGTTTTGATCACATCAAGATTGTGCTCAATCACTACGATAGTATTGCCATGATCACGCAGGCGGTGGAGCACCGTCAGCAACTGGCGAATATCTTCAAAATGCAGGCCGGTGGTTGGCTCATCGAGAATATACAGCGTTTTGCCGGTATCGCGCTTGGCTAACTCACGGGCGAGTTTGACCCGCTGCGCTTCGCCACCCGACAGGGTGGTAGCGCTTTGCCCCAGGCGGATATAGGAGAGTCCTACATCGAGCAAGGTTTGCAAGCGACGGGCAATAGCGGGCACCGGGCTAAAGAATTCCAGTGCATCTTCCACGGTCATGGTCAGCACTTCGTGGATCGTTTTGCCTTTGTAGTGAATATCTAGCGTTTCACGGTTATAGCGCTTGCCCTTACAGACGTCGCAGGGCACATAGATATCCGGCAGAAAGTGCATCTCCACTTTGATCATGCCTTCGCCCTGGCACGCCTCACAGCGACCGCCCTTCACGTTAAAGCTGAAACGGCCTGGCTTGTAGCCCCGCGACCGCGCTTCCTGGGTGCCCGCAAACAGCTCGCGAATCGGCGTGAAAATACCGGTATAGGTAGCCGGGTTGGAGCGCGGCGTTCGCCCAATGGGACTCTGATCAATATCGATCACTTTATCGAGCTGATCGAGCCCTTCGATTTTTTCATAAGGCGCGGCGGTCAGCGTTGTCGCGCGGTTTAATTCGCGAGCCGCAATCGGCATTAGCGTGCCGTTAATCAACGTCGATTTACCCGAGCCGGAAACGCCGGTAATGGCGATAAACAGCCCCAGCGGCAACGTTAGCGTCACGTCCTGCAGGTTATTGCCGGTGGCGCCGCGTAGCACTAATTGCTTTTCTGGATTGCCGGGAATGCGATAAGGCGGTACGGCAATTTCCCGCGTGCCGGAAAGATACTGGCCGGTCAGCGAGTTGGCATTATCCATTATGTTTTGAGGCGTGCCCTGGGCGACGATTTCACCGCCATGCACGCCCGCACCGGGGCCGATATCCAGTACGTGGTCGGCGGCACGAATAGCATCTTCATCGTGCTCTACCACAATCACGGTATTGCCCAAATCGCGCAGCCGCTCAAGGGTTTTCAACAACCGGTCATTATCGCGCTGGTGCAAGCCAATCGACGGCTCATCAAGAATGTACATGACCCCGACCAGGCCTGCGCCTATCTGGCTGGCCAGACGGATACGCTGGGCCTCGCCGCCAGAAAGCGTGTCGGCGCTGCGCTCCAGGTTGAGGTAATCCAGCCCCACATTGACCAGAAACTCTAGTCGGGCGTGAATTTCATGAACGATTTTATCGGCAATTTCGCCTTTACGGCCGGGTAGTGTTAGATCAGCAAAGTAGCGCCACGCCTCGCCAATTGGGAAGCGGACAATGTCGGCGATGTTGTGATCATCCACATAAACATGGCGCGACTCTTTGCGCAGCCGCGAGCCATTACAGGTGGCGCAGGGCTGTACCGCGATATATTTGACCAAGTCATCGCGCACCATGTTGGATTCGGTTTCCCGATAGCGGCGCTGCATATTAGGCAGCACGCCCTCAAAGGCATGTTCGCGGGTTACTTTACGGCCGCGGTCGCCCACGTAGACAAACGGAATCTGCTCGTCGCCGCTGCCGTTTAAGATAACCTCCCGCTCGTGGCGGGCAAGCTCTTGCCAGGGCGTTTCCAGCTCAAAGCGGTAGTGCTTGGCCAGCGCCTGGAGTTGGGTAAAGTAGTAAACATTGCGCCGATCCCAGCCTTTGATGACGCCTTCGGCAAGCGAAAGCTCTGGGTGGCTGATCAGCTTGTCCGGGTCAAAATACTGCTGTACACCTAGCCCATCGCAAGTGGGGCAGGCGCCCGCCGGGTTGTTGAACGAGAACATGCGTGGCTCAAGTTCTGCCAGCGAGTAGCCACATACCGGGCAGGCAAAGCGCGACGAAAAGGCAATATCGTCGCGCTCGCCGTCCATAAAGTGAATCATGGCGGTGCCGTCGGCGAGGTTCAGCGCCGTTTCAAAGGACTCCGCCAAACGTTGGGCAAGGTCGTCGCGCACTTTGAAGCGATCAACGACAACGCTGATATCGTGTTTTTTGCGCTTATCCAGCGGTGCGATGTCGTCCAGTTCCAGCACCTGACCATCGATCAGTGCGCGTACGAAACCCTGGGCACGCAGTTCTGCTAATAACTGTAGGTGTTCGCCTTTGCGGCCTTTGACCACCGGTGCCAACAGCATCAGCTTGGTGCCTTCGGCGAGATTCATGACCTGATCGACCATCTGCGAGATCGTCTGGGCTTCAAGGTCTTCGCCGTGCTCGGGGCAGCGGGGCGTGCCTGCGCGGGCGAACAGCAGGCGCAGGTAGTCGTAAATTTCGGTGATGGTGCCCACGGTCGAGCGTGGGTTGTGGGAGGTGGACTTCTGCTCAATGGAGATCGCAGGTGACAGCCCTTCGATGTGATCTACATCGGGCTTTTCCATCATCGACAGGAACTGGCGCGCATAGGTGGAGAGCGATTCCACGTAGCGGCGCTGCCCCTCGGCGTAAAGGGTGTCGAACGCTAAAGACGATTTACCCGAGCCGGAGAGGCCGGTAATCACAATCAGCTTGTTACGGGGCAGTTCCACATCGATCTGCTTGAGGTTGTGGGTGCGGGCACCCCTGACCAGAATGCTGTCCATCAACACCTCGAATCGCGCGGCAAAAGCGTGATTATACGTTTGTCTGACCCCTCCCGGCAAAACCGCTTTAATAACCTGCGTCAACTCGCGACGTTTCCAGCGACCGCCCAAACCGCTAGAATAGGGGTTTATCGCAAGCCGTTACGCTTACTCACCACATGCTTATCCACCAGATAGTTATTTTTCATCACACACAAGGGCATTATGCGCAAGGTTTCTGCACTGTTGCTGGCCTCTGAACGTCGTGCGATCAGCGGTTTGGCCGGGCTCTATGCATCGCGCATGCTGGGCCTATTTATGGTGCTGCCCGTGCTGGCGCTCTATGCCGATACGTTGGCGGGGGCAACGCCTCTGCTGGTGGGCGTCGCACTGGGCATCTATGGGTTGACCCAGGCGACGCTGCAAATTCCGTTTGGTCTACTCTCTGATCGTATTGGCCGCAAGCGGGTTATCGCTATGGGGCTGGTCATTTTTGCACTCGGCAGCGTGGTCGCGGCGCTCTCCGATAGCATTGCTGGCGTAATCGCCGGGCGAGCGTTGCAGGGCGGTGGCGCAGTGGCCGCGGCGATTATGGCACTACTGGCGGATCAAACCCGTGAGGAGATTCGCACCGCCGCGATGGCCACCATTGGGCTTTCGATTGGCGTGTCGTTTGCCATCGCCATGGTGCTGGGGCCATGGCTTGCCGCCTGGGCGGGGCTGGCTGGCGTGTTCTGGTTTACCGCGCTACTAACGCTGGTAGGGTTGCTGGTCCTGTGGCGCTGGGTGCCAGCCGCGCCACGGCGGCGGCGTCACCGTGATGTAGGCATGGATCGCCAGCAGTTTAAAAGCGTGATCACCCGCCCCGATCTATGGCGGCTGGATTTATCGATTTTTGCTCTGCATCTAGTGCTGATGGCGATATTTGTGGCGGTCCCGTTTCGCTTGCTAAATGCTGGCGTGGCGATTGAGTATCACGGGCTGGCATATCTTGGCATTATGGCGCTATCGTTTGTGGCGATGGTGCCGCTGATTATTGTGGCCGAGAAGCAACAGCGCATGCGTTTGATGTGCCTGGGGGCGATCGGCGCTATTGTGATTAGCCTAGCGGGGCTGGGGTTGCCATTACCGCCAGGTTATTGGCTATTTGTCTGGCTGTTTGTGTTCTTCACGGGCTTTAACTTGCTGGAAGCGACGCTACCTTCCATGCTCAGTAAGCTGGCCCCGGCGGGCGCGAAAGGAACCGCCATGGGCGTGTATTCCACCAGTCAATTTTTAGGCGCTTTTTTAGGCGGTACACTAGGCGGTTTACTGGCGCATTATGGTGGCCTCAACGCGGTCTTTATTGGCTGTGCTGGGCTTGCGCTATGCTGGTGGATCGCCATGTGGCGGATGCCTTCACCACCACCGCTCTCCAGTGAAGTGGTGGCGCTGCACGAAACTCAGGCAGACGCGCTCGACCTGTTGATGGAACATTTAGCCGATGTGGTCGGCGTAGAAGACGTCATGGTGGTGCCGGAAGAGCGGTTGGTCTATTTAAAGGTGAATCGTCAGCAGCTTGATCAGGCAGCATTAACTCGGCTGATGGCGCCACCCAAATCTTAATCCAGCCCGGCCGGTAAAAGCGTGACGGCGGTTGGCAGTAAACTCTACATGACATCTATTAAAGGAGCGCCTTATGGCTCGCGGCATTAACAAGGTCATTTTGATTGGCAACCTCGGGCAGGATCCAGAGGTGCGTTTCACACCCAGCGGCACCGCCGTGGCTAACTTGAACCTGGCGACCACTGATACCTGGATGGATCGCCAGAGCGGTCAGCGCCAGGAGCGTACCGAATGGCACCGCGTGGTGATGTTCAATAAAACCGCCGAAATTGCCCAGCAGTACCTGAAAAAAGGCTCCAAAGTCTATATTGAAGGGCGTCTGCAAACCCGCAAATGGCAGGATCAGAACGGTCAGGATCGCTATTCGACAGAGATTGTCGCCAACGATATGCAGATGCTTGATGGTCGCAGCGGTGATTTCCAAGGCGCTGGCGCTGGGCAAAACAGCTATCCCCAGAACGCTCCTCAGAATGCGCCCCAAAATGCGCCGGCCCCCAATAACCAAGGCGGCGGTTATCCGCAGCAGGGTGGTGCTCCTCAGGGCGGAAACTACTCAGGCGGGCAGAGCCCACAGCAGCCTCGCCCCGCACAGCCAGCGCCCCAGCAGGGCAACCAAGCACCGCCGCCCAACCAGCAGAACAGCAGCTACGGTGCGCCTGACCCGGGTAACTTCGACGACTTTGACGATGAGATACCGTTTTAAGTGCACTATTCACCCAATAGTGTAGAGCTGAGCGTGAGTAAGGGGAAAGCGTCTTGAAATTGCTTATATTGGATGCCGGACACTGCTTAAGCTTGGCACTGGCCCGGGAAGCAAGCCGTCGCGCCGATACAGAATTAGTCATTGAGCAAGGGACAACCATCACGCCGTCGCGCCTTGAAGCGATTGCGCCTGACGCAGTGGTTATTCCACCGTTGGCACATCCCTTAAATATGGCGCCAGCGGATGTCACTGCTCATGCGGATGCAGTCGATAGCTGCTTAGATGCTTGCCTATCTCAAAATGTAGCGTTGGTATGGTGTGTGTCTGATCAGCTCTACGAAGATGGCCTGGAAGTCCCTATTGATGAGCATGTAGTGCCTGCACCACGAGACGACAGCCTGCGCCGTCTGGTACAAACCGGTGACCGTATACGGGCGGAGTATCAGCGGCATTTGATTGTGCGTCTAGGCCCGCTGTTTGCTTTGGAAGGTAGTCATGCGTGGCTCAATGACATCATCGGTAACTTAGTACTCGGGAAGCCAGTGCGGGCTGCAGAAGACGTGATCTTTTGCCCGACATCGGCGGATGCCGTCGCCATGGCGCTGATTGGTATGTTACAGCAGCAGGCCAGCGGCGCGGGTGCATGGGGCGCCTATCATCTCGCTGGCACCGAGCCGGTCAGCGCCTTTACCTTTACCTCCATGGTGCGGACCCAGCTGTTAACCCATCTTGAAGGCCGCGGTGAGCAGATTACTCTCGGTGAGGTCCAGCCGCTTAAGCACCATCATGATGCCAAGCTTCGGCGCGTCTTAAATTGTCGCCGTGTGTTGGATGTCTTTGGTGTCCATCAAAAGCCATGGCGATTAGAGGCTGGGCGTATGTTGGATGCGTGGTGTTTGATCCGTGAGAATAATCGTGTCAGCGATACAGGAGCATCGGCTTGATAAATGTGGTTCGCAGCCTGGTATTTTATGCTGGCTATTTTTTTGCCATGCTGATGATTGGCATTCTGTTTTTACCCATTGCGCCGTTTCTTCCGCTCTCTGGCCGCTACCGCTTACTCAATCTGTATAACTACTTTTTGATGGTGTGGTTTCGTATCGCCTGTGGCGTCCGCTATGACATTCAAGGGCGTGAAAATCTACCCAGCGGCCCCTGTGTCATTCAAGCCAACCACCAGTGTGAATGGGAAACGGTGTTTCTGCAGGTGATGAAGCCGCCTGTGTGTACCGTACTGAAGCGAGAGTTACTGCGCCTGCCCATCTTCGGTTGGGGATTACGTTTGCTACGCCCGATCAGCTTGGACCGCTCTAAACCGGCGCGGGCGATGAAGCAAGTGCTTACGCAAGGCGTAGAACGTCTTGGTACCGGCTTGTCGGTACTGATTTTTCCAGAGGGAACGCGGGTAGACCCAGGCATTCGCAAACGCTATAACAAAAGCGGTAGCGTAGTGGCGTGTCGTGCGGGGGTGCCGGTATTGCCGGTAGCTCACAACGCTGGTGAGCGTTGGCCAGGGCGTCATTGGGTTAAACGGCCAGGCGTATTGCGGGTGCGTATCGGTAAGCCTATTGAGACGGCGGGGCGCATGCCCGATGAAGTGCTCGCAGAAGTGGAAGTGTGGATCGAAGCGCAGTTACAGGAAATTTCTGATGTGCCGCGGCCTACCACTCGTCAAAGCTGACGCGATATACCGAGCTAGTTAGACTATTAAGCAACAATGGCGCCCACTGGGCGCCATTGTTGTCTTCAGCATGCCTGTTGTCTTATCAGCGTTAATCGTTAAAGCGCTGGAAGACTAAACATGCATTAGTGCCGCCAAAGCCGAAGCTATTAGACAAGGCACGCTCTATTGTCACGTTATCTCGACGTTTGGTGACAATATCAAAGCCGTCGGCCTGCTCATCCAGGTTGGCGATATTCGCCGATGCAGCGACAAAGTTATGTTGCATCATCAGCAGCGAATAAATCGCTTCCTGGACGCCGGTAGCGCCAAGGGAGTGACCGGTCAGCGATTTGGTTGAGCTCATCGCGGGTGTCGTATTACCAAACACTTCACGTATTGCTTTTAGCTCGGCCACATCGCCCACGGGGGTAGAGGTACCGTGCGTATTAATGTAATCGATCTTACCCTCTACGGTGGCCATTGCCTGATGCATGCAGCGCATAGCACCTTCACCTGAAGGAGCCACCATATCGTGGCCGTCAGAGGTGGCGCCGTAGCCAACTAACTCGCCGTAGATCTTGGCACCACGCGCTTTAGCGTGCTCAAGCTCTTCCAACACCAGCATGCCGCCACCGCCTGCAATCACGAAACCGTCGCGGGCGTTGTCGTAAGGGCGCGAGGCTTGCTCTGGCGTATCGTTATAGTGCGTTGAGAGCGCGCCCATGGCATCAAACAGGCAGGAGAGCGTCCAGTGTTCCTCTTCACCGCCACCTGCAAACACTACATCCTGCTTATTAAGCTGAATCTGCTCCATCGCGCTACCAATACAGTGCGCTGAGGTAGCGCAGGCAGAGGAGATAGAGTAATTCACGCCCTTGATTTTAAAGGGTGTCGCCAAACAGGCGGAAACAGTGCTGCCCATTGTCCGCGTCACGCGATAAGGGCCCACGCGACGCAGGCCTTTTTCACGCAGTATGTCGGCAGCTTCAACTTGGTTGGCGCTTGAAGCGCCGCCGGAGCCAGCAATAAGCCCTGTTCTCTCGTTGGAGACTTGCTCCTCAGAGAGCCCCGCATCTTCAATGGCCTGGGCCATTGAAACATAGGCGTAGGCAGCTGCATCGCCCATAAAGCGGCGCAGTTTGCGGTCGATGAGTGCGTCAAGATCGATATCGACGCTGCCAGCCACATGGCTACGGAAGCCACGCTCGGCGTACTCTTCCTTAAAACGAATACCGCTACGCCCAGTTTTGAGCGCGTCCAGGACCTGTCGTTGGTCGTTGCCAAGGCACGATACGATGCCAAGGCCGGTGACTACCACTCGTCGCATGGGAGCCTCCTGTTCAGAAATTCGCAGTGGAGGTGAATAGGCCAACGCGCAGATCATTAGCCTGATAAATGTCGCGTCCGTCGACGGATACTGTGCCGTCGGCGATACCCAAGATGAGTCGTCGGGTAATAATACGCTTAATATTAATACTATAGGTCACTTTTTGTGCATCCGGCAGGATCTGCCCGCTGAACTTGACCTCGCCACAGCCGAGTGCACGTCCGCGCCCTGGGTGGCCTAACCAGCCCAGATAGAAGCCGACTAGCTGCCACATAGCATCTAGACCTAAACACCCAGGCATAACGGGGTCTCCAGGGAAGTGGCAGTCAAAGAACCACAAGTTAGAGCTGATATCCAGCTCGGCGATCAGTTCGCCCTTGCCATGCTCTCCGCCTTCTTCATGAATGTGCTTAATGCGATCAAGCATCAGCATATTAGGCGCTGGGAGCTGTGCATTACCGGGGCCGAATAGCTCGCCGCGTGAGCAGGCCAGCAGTTCTTCGCGATCAAAGGAGTGTTGCTTGGTCACTGAATCGTTCCGAATATCAAAATGGTTGTTAGGCTAGTCTACTTCCCGAAACCGCTGAATGCACGTAACTGGCTATTTATCGCTTATATCTGAAGATTTTAGCATTTTGGCCGATAGCACTATAGTCGAAGACTTTATTCAAAAGCTGTCGTTTATGCACAATAAATGTCGCATTGCCGTAATATAGAGTATCCAAGTTTTTGATTAGGCGGCATGATCAACATGGCTCCTAGCGCTAAATTTTTTATCTAGATTAATTTGTATAGGGTATAGCGAATTGCCATGTGGCTTCCTGTTTCTCTCAATCGTCCGTTAGTTTGGGTCGCGCTGACGGCGCTCCCTGCCTGTGTTTGGATACCCGATGCGACGCTGCGTCTAGTTGCCGCGACGTTGGTCACGTTAGGGCTATGGGATGCCTGGAACCAAGTGCGTCAGCAACGGCTACGCCTGCGTCTGTCCCAAGATACGTTAGGGCTCACCAGCGATGCCATGGTGATTACCGATGCGCAAAATCACGTCATCGTGGTTAATCCCGCCTTCACCGAAGTGACCGGTTACTCGAGCCAAGAGATTCAGGGGCTGAAACTGGAGACGCTGGCAGCGCCACGGCACGATAAAAACTTTTATCAAACGTTTTGGAGCACGCTGAAAAGTACCGGCCGCTGGGAAGGTGAAATGTGGAGCCGCCGTAAGCACGGCGATGAGTATCCTGAGTGGTTAAAAGTACGCGCCGTGACCGACAAACGAGGCAACATTACTCATTTTATTAATCTGTTTACCGATATTTCGGCACAAAAAGCCCGCGAGCGTGATTTGCGCCGTATCGGCTATGAAGATCCGCTCACAGGGCTACCCAATCGTCGTCGCCTTCACGATCTGCTGGCTTCCCGGCTGCGCCATCTGCGCGCTGGAGAGAGCTTGGATATGGCGCTGGTCGATATTGATGGGTTGAAATCCGTCAATGATAGTTTGGGGGTGGAACAGGGTGACCGTTTGTTGGCGCGCTTTGGTCAACGTTTAACCAGCTATGTGGCGGGCAGTATTGTGGGTCGCTTGGGCGGCGATGAGTTTATGGTGATCCGCACCACCACTTTTGACGATCATGACCAGTGGGTTGCCACCCTGCGTGAGCATATGAGTCGGCCATTTGAAATTAACGACCAATCGCTGCGCTTAGGACTGTCGATCGGTAGTTGCCGAGTGCCCGAGGATGGTAACGACTCAGGCGTGCTCTTCCAGCGCTTAGAGTCGGCGCTTTACAGCGCTAAACGGCTGGGGCGTAACTTAAGCCAGCGCTTTCGTCCGGCGCTGGATAAGCAGGATAATCCTCAACTGGCGCTGGTCAGTGATTTACGCGCCGCGCTTATTTCCGGTGACCAATTGGAGCTGCACTATCAAACCCAGCATGAGCCTGCTAGCGGCGAGTTGGTGGGTATGGAGGCACTGCTGCGCTGGCGCCATCCCACTGATGGCATGATTTCCCCTGGCGAATTTATTCCGTTGGCCGAGCGGCACGGTTTAATGAGCCAGCTGGGCACCTGGGTGATCGAAAAAGCCTGTGCCCAACAGGCGCACTGGCGTAATAGCGCCATGCCAAATATGACGATATGGGTCAATATTTCGGCACTGCAGCTCTTTCAAGGGGACCTAGAAAGCCAGTTGACGACCTGTCTAAAGCGCTATCAGTTGAAACCTTCGCAAATTGGTTTAGAGCTGACCGAGTCAGTGCTGCTTGACGAACGCGCTGGCGATATGGGGCCACGCCTACAAGCGCTGCGCGACCAGGGTTTTGCGATTGCCATTGATGACTTTGGGACAGGCTATTCGTCACTCGGTTATTTGAAGCGCTTGCCAGTAGATAAAATTAAGCTCGACCGGGCATTCATTAAAGAATTGCCACATGATCAGGCGGATGCCTCGATCGTGAAGGCGGTCTTAGCGATGGCGGAAGGCATGGGACTAGGAGTGATTGCAGAAGGCGTTGAAACCAAAGAGCAGTGTCAGTTTTTGGTGGATGCCGGGTGTACGTCCGTACAAGGTTTCTACTTTGCCAGACCGCTCCCCGCCGCGGAGTTGGAAATGCGTTTGCTGCCTGAGCCAGCCACTGCCTCTGCCGCTTCTTAACACTTATAAAAACGGCTAATGCCTACACACAGTACCGCCCATATCAGCGCCTGGGCTGGCAGCAGCCAAGGGGCAAGCGTCACCTCGGCGAGTAGCGCGCCGCCATAATAAGAGAGCGGGCCGCTTATAGCGCCACACAGCGCGGCTAGCAGCGGATAACGCCACAACCAAGCCAGCGAGTGATAGACCAGCGTGGCAAACAGCGGCCAGAGCATCCATAGCCAAAGGGGTAATAACCCCAGCACCAGTGCCTGATCGTTAAAATCAAAGCCTCCCAGCTGCTGCAAGCCACCATCAATCACCAGCCCGAGCAGTGCAAATCCCGCGATAAACCGCCACTCTCCAGGGAGGGCGCAGCGCCATAGATGCCAGGCTAGCAAGCTTCCGCCCGCCAGCGCGGCAACGCTTGAACCACCTACTACGCATAGCAGCCAGCCAGCTTCAAAACGCAGGGCATTGAACAGCAGCGTCTGCCACTTGCGTGATGCCATTTAGAGCGCGCCGGTGAGCGGTATGGGTTTCGCCGCTGGTTTCGCCAACAGCAGATGGCAGGTACCGATAGAGCGCTCGATGAAACCGCCTTCGCAATAGCATAAATAGTAGCGCCACATACGGATAAAACGCTCGTCGTACCCCAGCGTGCGTACCTGCTCCAAGCTTGCTTCAAAGCGATGGCGCCACTCACGCAGAGTGCGGGCATAATGCGGGCCTATTTCATCCAGCGCGACCAAGTTCAGCGACGTTTTACGCATTACGCTGCTTAACATGGCATGGTGCGAGGGTAGAAAACCGCCGGGGAAAATGTAGCGCTTGATAAAATCCATGTCGCGCTTAGCCTCTTCAAAGCGTTGGTCGCGGATGGTGATGGCTTGCAGCATGGCCTGCCCGTCGTCGGTTAACAGGCTATCCAGCTTGTTGAGGTAGGTATCGAGGTATTGGTGCCCCACGGCCTCGATCATCTCGACCGAAATAAGCCGGTCGTAGCGGCCGGTTAATTCACGGTAATCCTGTTTGAGCAGGGTAATTCTGTCTTCCAACCCCTCTTCTTTGATGCGCTGAGCAGTATGAGCGTGCTGTTCATCGGAAATGGTCGTAGTGGTGACATGGCAGCCGCGGGTTTTCGCCGCGTGAATCGCCAGACCACCCCAACCGGTGCCAATTTCTAACAGGTGATGCTCTGGCCGGACATCAAGCTTTTCAAGCATCAAATCCAGTTTGTAGGTTGAGGCCTCTTCCAGACTAGCTTCCGGGTAGGGGAAAACGGCGCTGGAGTACATCCAGTGGAGGCGATCCAAAAACGTTGAAAACAGGTCGTTACCAATATCGTAGTGGGCTGCAATGTTGCGCTTAGAGCCGCTTAGGCTGTTGCGCTGAAAACGGTAGGCGGCACCCAATAACCAACGGGCAATGCGGGCACTGCCGTTCTCCATTTTGGTATTAACCTGTTCCAGGTTGGCGGCAAACAGGCGGACCAGGGCGACCAGGTCGTCGGCGTCCCAATCACCATCCATATAAGATTCGGCAGCGCCGACGGTACCGCCGAAGGCCAGCCGCTTCCAGGCGCGCGAGTGGCGGATTACCACGGTTACCTGCAACGGTCCTCCCTGGCCTAAGTGGTGGCACTGGTCGCCTTCAATGAGGGTAATACGGCCACCGCAAAAGGTATCCAGTTGGGCCACTAGGCGCGGTTTAAGCCACTTGGTTAAGCGGTCTTGCGCAACAGGTTGAATATTTGGCGGTGTAGAACGCAGGGTCGTCACTTTGAAGTCTCCTTGCGCTGCTTGGGGTGGTTATAAACGGGGACGCGCTTCAGCCACAGGCGTAGCGCTTCAAAATGAATGCCCGCGATGGTTTTCAGGCTCATCCATGGCTGGCGCGCCAGGGCTTTTATCAGTGCGCCACGAGTAGCGGGGGAGGCGTTCAGAGTCAGGGTGGCATCAAAATGGCACTGCTGTTCCCGCCAGTTCTCCATATGCAAAAAGAGCGTTTCGCCAGGGGCGTTAAATTTCCATCGATAAGTCATATCCATGGGATTGAAAGGCGAAACGTGGAGGTCTTTGTCGAAACGAGCCTGGTGGCTGTGTCGTGAAGGGTTCACCACGCTGGCGTAACGGGTACGCTCACGCCAAGGCATATTGGTGACTTCGCTCAACACGGCTACCAATCTACCCAAATGGTCGTAGGCGTAGTAGACGGAAATAGGGTTAAACATGCAGCCCAGCGTGCGCAGTTGGGTGAGCACACAAATCCGCCCCGTGGGGGCGCTGCCTAATTGACGAACGAGCTCTTCGCGCACGGCGGTTTTTAGCGGGCGATCCACCGGGCCTAGATAATCTTCCCGCCGAAAACGCGCCAAGGCAGGCCTGCGGGCGCTAAAGCCGGGAACCTTGTCGAACAGATCGGGCAGCTCGTCCAGATCCAACCACGCCATCCATACCTGGTAACTGAATGCGTGGGGCTTGGGCGTGAAGCGGCGGTGGCGCAGGGTGCCACGATAGATACGCGAACGCGGAGCGGCAATCATCCGAGACCCTCAACGCCTTGCGGTGTCAGCAGCTCATGAGCAGGTAGCGCCAACGGTTCCGCGGGAGGCGGGGCAGCTTCGTCACAACCCAAGGCTTGGGCTACGCGCAGGGCGCTCCACACCCCATCTTCGTGGAAGCCGTTGCGCCAATAGGCCCCGCAAAAATGCGTACGATGCGCCGTCGACGATATCTCAGCGTGGCGCGCCTGGGCTGCTTGGCCAGCCAAGGTGAACTGCGGGTGCGCGTAGGTATAACGTCCCAGCACTTTATCGGTATCAATGCTGACGCTGTCGTTCAGGGTCACGCAAAACGTGGTGTCACTCTCTATCCGCTGAAGAATATTCATGTCGTAAGTGACTGATACCCGTGCTTCGCTATCGCGCTGATCCAGGCGGTAATTCCAGCTCGCCCAGGCACGTTTGCGCCGCGGCAGCAGTGAGGTGTCGGTATGCAGCACCACCTCGTTATCCTGATACGGCATGGCACCGAGTACCGCTTTCTCGTCCTCGCTGGCGTCACCCAGCATCGCCAAGGCTTGGTCGGCGTGGCAGGCCAGCACCACTTGGTCAAAGTGCTGGCTGCCAGCGGGAGTGGTAATCGTAACGCCAGCACGCTCTCCAGCACGTTCGCGAATAATCTTGGTCACCGGTGTGTTGAGGTGAATGCGTGATGCGTAGGGGGCCGTTAGGTAAGGGATATAGCTTTTCGAACCGCCCACCAGGGTGTACCACTGGGGGCGGTGATTAACCGATAGCAAGCCGTGATTGCGGAAAAAACGCACAAAAAACGCCAGCGGAAAGGCGCGTAAATCGCTAATGCTAGCCGACCAAATGGCGGCTCCCATGGGCAGTAAGTATCGCTGCTGGAAATCGCGATTGTAGTGGTGGCGGTCCAGGTATTCCCCTAGGGTCATCTGTTCGGGTAGTTCGTTGCGGTCAAGCGCTTTAGTGGCCTGCTTGTTAAAACGCAGGATATTGCGCAGCAGGCGATAAAAAGAGGGGTTAAATAAATTGCGTCGTTGGGCAAACAGTGACCCTAACGTGTGCCCGTTGTACTCAAAGTCCCTTGCCGTTTCATGCACCGAGAAACTCATCTCGGTGGCTTGTGAGGCAACGCCCAGGGTCGCCATCAAGCGCTGAAAGTGCGGATAGGTCCAGTCGTTAAAGACAATAAAACCGGTGTCGATCGCATACGTCTGCCCTTTTACGTCCACGTCCATCGTGGCGGTATGGCCACCCAGCCGCGAATCCGCCTCGAACAGCGTGACTTCATGCTGAGCGGAAAGGTACCAGCCAGCCGCCATGCCGCTAATGCCGCTGCCGACAATGGCAATACGCTGAGATGCCCCAGCACTATTTGATACCACGGTACTCATGACGATTCCTTTTGGGCGCGGGTCATGCGCAGGCCAATCTGACGGCGCAAGGCAGGAGGCAAAATGCCCAGCAATTTGACCAGATAGGTGAACCGGCGTGGAAAATGGATATCCAGCCGACCCTTTACCAGGCCTGCGATAATGGCATCGGCCGCTTGCTCGGCGGTGACCTGCATGGGCATCGGGAAGTCGTTTCGCTCGGTGAGTGGCGTTTTCACAAAGCCGGGGTGGATAAGGCTGACATCAATGCCTTCCTGATCGAGATCCAAGCGCAGCGATTCCAGAAAGTAGCTGACGGCGGCTTTAGAAGCGCCATAGGCTTCTGCGCGGGGTAGCGGTAAATAGGCCGAGGCGCTGGAGGTGGCCGCTAGTCGGGCGGGCAGACCCTGCTGCCGTGCTGCCCGCAGCAGCGGCAGAGCGGCTTCGACACCGTACAAAGTGCCAAATAAGTTGGGCTTAAAAACGCGCTCGACTAAATCCATGTCGAACTGCTGAGCGTTCAGGTATTCGCAAGTGCCAGCATTGAATAGCGCTAAATCTAATGCCCCCAGGCGCTCGGCAATGGTCTCGCCAGCGTTAAGCACGGCTTGGCGGTCACTAACATCTAGCGGGAGCGGATGGGCATTGGGGTGGCCTTGGCACAGCGCTTCAAGTGACTCCGCGTTGCGGGCACTGAGTACTACCTGGTGGCCTTGGGCGATGAATTTACGGGCAAGCGCTTCACCAATGCCGGACGTGGCACCGGTTAACCAAATACGTTGGGGCGTTTCCCATGTACTCATTAAGCCTCCTCGTGCGCCCCGCCGTGATGTTACTGCTTAGGCAAGGCGTTTTTTTAACCAGCGAATGGCGCTTCCCATCAGCGGTAAATGTTCGTAAAGCATGGCGCCAGCATCAAAATAATCGCGATGACGCTCAACGCGCCCATCGGTGGCAAAAGTGAGTGCGCTACAGCCTTCGACCTTGACAGCTCGGCCACCTGCCAATCGGGGATGCATAAACGTCATGGTCCAGGTAACAAACGCTTGTTGCTCCTGTAACTGCCGAGTGTGGTAAGTGAAGTGGCAGTGCTCGACATTTTCATACATGGCTGAAAAATAACGTGTTAATGCTTCGCGACCTTCAATATGATGTAGCGGGTCACTAAAAATTATATTTTCAGTATATACCTCGTATAGCTTTTCTGTACAGGTGTTGTCTAGTTTATTGAAAAAGGCGCAAAACGCCTCCAGCGCCGCAGGCTCCGCCATAACGGTCTCCTTGATTCGCTTTGTAACTATAATGGCTTAGGAAAGGGGGAAAGAAGCGATTATTTCGTGAGTGATTTAAACGCTTCCAGTGCACGTTGACGTGCCGCTTTGTGATCAACGATCGGCGCTGGGTATTGAACATCGGTGAGTAGGTCTTGAGGCGGCGCATGGCGTGCTTTGGCGGGCAGGTCAGCAAGCTCCGGCAGCCAGTGGGCAATAAACTCACCGTCAGCATCAAAACGGGTGGATTGGGTGGTGGGGTTAAAAATGCGGAAGTAGGGTGCGGCATCGGTACCCGTAGAGGCCGCCCATTGCCAACCGCCGTTGTTGGCGCAGAATTCACCGTCGACCAAGTGGCGCATAAAAAAGGCTTCACCGCGTCGCCAATCAATCAGCAGGTGCTTGCTTAAAAACATTGCGGTCACCATGCGCAGCCGATTGTGCATCCAGCCCGTGGCGACTAGTTGACGCATGGCGGCATCCACAATGGGGTATCCCGTGCGCCCTTCGCACCAGGCTTGAAAGCCTTCATCATCGTCGCGCCACTGTAACTGCTTGGTGTGTGCCTGGAAGGGTTGATAGCGGCACACCTCGGGAAACCCTACCGCGACATGCTGATAAAATTCGCGCCAGATCAGTTCGTTGACCCAAGTAGTAAGACCGATATCGCCATCGGCTAAGTGACCACCGTTTTCGCTCATCACGGCTTGTAAACATTGGCGATGGGAGATCATGCCTAGCGCCAGATAGGGCGAGAGTTCGCTGGTGCCGCGCACTTTGGGTAGATCGCGCTGGTCTTTATAGTGGCGGCCACGAAAGCGCAGAAAACGCGCCAAGTTATCCGCTGCGGGCTGTTCTCCGGCAGGCCACAGGCGCTCTTCAATCGGGGTGCTGTCAAGGGGCGGTAGCGCAGGCAGCGGATCACTTTTAATATCCAGTGCTGTTTGCACCGGTGGTGACTCGCGCAGCGCCAACTGGTCGGCGGTGACCTGCTTGTGCCACGCTTTGGAAAATGGGGTAAAGACTCCATAAAAGTCGCCTTTGCCGGTTAACAGGCTGCCAGGGGAAAACGCTACGGCATCGTGGTAACCATGGGCGGCCTTATCGGCTTGTTTAAAGGCATCTTGTACCGCTTGGTCGCGGCGACGCTCATTGAGAGCGTACTCACAGTTGAAGTGCAGCTGCTCAACCTCATGTTCCCGAGCGATCTCAAGCAGTACGTCTGGCGCCTGATCATAACGTTCAATATCGCGATGCAGCAGCGGGATATTCAATCCGTTAAGGGCTGTTTTAATGGCGGCGACACCGCGCGCCCAAAAATCCAGCTTATTGGCACCATGGCCGTGCTCTTGCCACTGGGGAATACTGCGCAAAAAAACCGCGATGACAGGCCCTTTGGCCGCTGCGGCAGCCAGGGCACTGTTGTCATCAATACGCAAGTCGCTGCGCAGCCAAACCAATTGACGTTTCATAGGCTTTCCTGTCATAGGGGCTCCTGCGGCACAAAAAAATGGCCGGTCGCCAGAGGGCGAACGGCCAGGGTAAGAGCGTGTTGGTTACAGTACGCCTGACTCGCGTAAGAGAGGACGCAAGCGAGCAATCGCCTGGGGTAGGTCATCACCTAGCATGTGAACCGGGCTATCGCGTAGGTCTGCTTCGCGCAGGCGCGCCACTTCACCACACACGCCGATGGGCACATTAAGCGTCTCGGCGGCTTTAGGCAGCGCTTGGCGAATATAGCTGTCACTTTCGCGCTGGCCGCTAGACAGCAGTACCATCGACGAGTGTAGCCGCGCGACTGCTTGGGGGAGATCCTCCAGTGGCAGCGAGTGGTCAAGCATCTGTACTCGGTAGCCTTGCTCGCTGGCCATCAATGCCGACATCAACACCCAGAGCGGGCCAGGGTCATCGGGCATGGCATTGAGCAAAATCAGCGGGCCCCGGGTAGCCTGGTTAGCATAATGCAAGCGGATGCCCACTTGGCTGCGCAAAAATGCTTCCAAGGTGCGGCGTACTAACTGATCTGCCTGAATGGCCCATTTCGCCTCTAAGCTTAAAACAACCGGCTGCCAAAGCTCGTTAATGGCAATACTCAGCGGGTAGAGCGCTAAGCTCTGGTAATAAAAAGCCTCTAGCTTGGGCAGGTCTAACGCTTCGATGATGGCTTGCAGCTGCAGGCGTTGGCTAGCCCAATCGCCGGCATCAGGGGTAGGCGTCTCAATTGTTTCTGGCTGGTCAAGCAAGTCGGCGACTTGACTGACCGGCACACCACGATTGAGCCACTGCAAGATGCGTTCGATGCGTGTGATGTCGTCTTGAGCGTACAGGCGATGCCCTTTGGGGGTGCGCTGGGGGCGAATTAACCCGTAGCGTCGTTCCCAAGCGCGAAGGGTGACCGAGTTCACACCCGTCAAGCGAGACACTTCGCGTATCGGATAGAGCGGCGTATCGGGGGGGTGGGTCGCCTTAAGACTCATGAGCGCCAGTACCTCTTCGTTAACTGCACACTAGTTAACCGCAAGCTAGTTAACTGCAGCGCCGCGCTATAAAGGCCGGACATTATTCGCCGCGGCGAAGGTGAAGCGTGTTCCATGTAGAGACTGCCTAATCAAAGATCTGAACATTAGTACGTTACTGTATGCTCATTTGTACAACTTGTCGCTACTCGGTACAACCTTTATAAGAATCCTTCCTAGCACGTATAATATTTTAAAAATTAGACCGACCGGCCTATTAGCGCTTTCCCCAAGCGGTGGCCTGATAACCAAGCATCTTCTACCCGGCCGTCGCTAAAGTTATCGCCGCACAGGGCCAAACCGTTTCCACTGTATAAGTATGTGTGTTCACAAGCGGCCGCCGGTTGTGCATAGCGCCACCGATGCGCGCCTGTTTCAATCAGGTCAGGTAGCGTTGCTGAGGCGGGGAAAAGACTTTTTAGAGCGGCAAGAAGCTGGCTAGCCACTTCACTGGCAGGCTGTTCCAAATGTGCTTCGCTCCAGTCGAGTTGAGCCAGCAGGCTAAGGCTTTCAGGTTGAGCAGCGCGTCCTGGTTTTGTTTGGTTACGTGACACAATATGCAGGGCAGGGTGGGCAACCCGCGCCATCTGCCAGTCTGGGTCAACACCGGCTATGGCGGGAAGCGGTCCGTCAAAAATGGCCCATCCTGCCCAACAGGCGCGCTGCTTTCGCGTTTGGCACGCGGTGGCCAAATAGTCGTCCCACGCTGCAACCAGTGCATGGGCTTGTGGCGCTGGTGTGCTAATCACTACCTGATCATAAGGCCCATGGGTCATGCCGCCAGCCTCTGCCAACTGCCACCCTTTTTGCGTGTGTTTGAGTGACGTGATGGAAGTGCCTGTATGCAGTGCTGCCTGAGGTAGCGCCGTTAGCGAGTCGGCCAAATGACGCGTCAAGGCACTCATTCGAGGAGCACCGGCGTAGCGCTTTTTCCCATCGTTATGCGCCTGCCAGCCATTTGGGCTAGCCTGATAGGTAGAGGTGGGCCAGGAAGCGATGCAGCCAATGGATAGCCATGTATCAACTGCGCGCTGAAAGTCTGCGTCGCGCACGCTGAAAGCCTGGGCGCCTAGATCTAGCGTCGCGCTGGGTCTGCGCTTACTCGACATGCGCCCGCCAGGGCCGCGGGCTTTATCAAACAGCGTAACGCTAGCGCCGCTATTGGCGAGTACCTGCCCACAGGCAAGCCCTGCGATGCCTGCACCAATGATGGCGACCGATTGATGAGCATTCAGAGGCAGTATCGCCATGGTTCCTCGCAGCGTTGTTTAGGTGTCGTATGAATAGAGCTGAAAGCTTACTGTAGCAGTTGTGTATAGATGTCGTACAATTTGGTCGTCGATTGATTCATTTCGCCAAGCTGACAACGAACGATGGCACCAACAGGAGTAATTCCATGCGCGTATTAGTGACCGGAGGCAGCGGGTTTGTCGGCCAGCGGCTATGCCAAAAACTGATAGAGCAGGGCCACGAGGTGCAAGTGGTCTCCCGTCACCCTCATCAAGTACGCGATCGCTTGCCTAGCGGCTGTGATATTCGTGACAGCGCCCAGGCGTTTATTGAGTCGCCACCGGACGCGCTAATTAACCTGGCTGGAGAGTCTATTGCCGGTAAGCGCTGGAGCGATGAACAGAAAGCCAAGCTGATAAATTCTCGTGTAGCGTCAACTGAGCAATTGGTCGCGTTGTGTGAACAGTTAAAGGCTAATGGTCAGCCATTGCCGAAGGTAATGGTATCGGGGTCAGCGATGGGCTATTACGGCGATCAGGGCAAGCGCGTAGTGACCGAAGATACAATCCCTAATGATGAGTTTGCCCATCGTCTGTGCAAACAGTGGGAGGCAGCCGCCCAGCCGATTGAGGCGATGGGGGTGCGTTTAGCGATTTTGCGTACGGGGTTGGTGCTAGATGCAGGCGGCGGCAGCCTGCAGAAGATGCTGCCGCCGTTTAAGCTAGGGTTAGGTGGCCGCTTTGGCAGCGGTGAGCAATTCATGCCGTGGATTCACCGTGATGATTTAGTCGCGGCGATTTTGTTTCTCATCAATCACGATACCTTGAGCGGCCCCTTTAACGGCAGCGCGCCGCACCCGGTCACCAACGCCACCTTTACCAAAACCCTGGCCAAACATCTCAATCGACCGGCCATTTTCCCCGTACCCGCGTTTGTCTTGAAGGCGGCACTGGGTGAAATGTCTCGGCTATTGCTGACCGGGGCGGATATGCGCCCCGTGCGCCTTGAAGCGGCAGGGTTTACTTTCCAATACCCCACATTGGACAAGGCGCTTGAGGCGATCCTTTAGGAAACATTCGCTTGGCGATTAACGATCGGCGTCAACGGTGATAATTACCCGTACGGAATCCAGACGTAGGCGGGTATTTTCAATCGCTTCGCTGAGCGCATTACGCTCATCTTTCAGCGCGTCGATTTCAGCGCTGCGTACCGCCGGATTGTGCTCGGCCAGCGCGGTTAAGCGGGCAATTTCGGCATCCAGTTGAGCACGCATGCGCGCTTCAGCATTTTCGACAATGCTGGGCAGCTGGCGCTCGGCTTCGCCCTCGCCTTGAGTGAGCAGTTCACGCAGTTGGTCATGGCGGCTCTTGATCAGATCACGCGCCAGGGATTTATTCACCTTCTGCAGGTTCTTGCCCAAACCGGTGAAGGAGATCTTGCTGGTCAGGTTGGCGCCAGATTCATCCAGCAGCAGGCGCACCGCGGTGGGTGGCAAGAAGCGGTTAAGATGCAGCTTCTTGGGCGCCGGGCAGTGGGTGCGGAACACCAGTTCGGCCATCAATCGACCACTGGGAATGGCGTCGTGGCGCAGTAGCGCCAGCGCCGAGTTGCCCATGGTGCCATCCAACACGCGGCCCATCATTTCCCGCAGCAGCGGGTGTTCCCAAGAGAGCCGCTGCACATCGTCGCGGACCAGTGCTTGGGCGCGGCTGTACGTGGCGGTAAAGCCCTCTTCGCCTTTAACCAGACCCGGCAGGCCATCCAGCATATGTTGGCTGGGCTGCAGGTGCATCAAGCCCTTGCCGATTTCCTGACTCTCCACGCCAAAAATATCCAGTGCCCGTTCAAGGTAGCGCGGCAGGGCGGCGTCTTCGTCAAGTTCACGCACGGCGTCGATGACCTGCTGAGCGCGGGCAGGGCGGCAGGCGTTGAGTTCCAGTAGCCGGTTGCGGCCCACATCGTGTTCCGCCAATTTGGCGTTAAACATCGTGCGGGTTTCGGCGATGATCTCTTCAAGCGCTTCGTCGTCCAGCAGGGCGTCAGCCAGGGCGTCACCAAAGGCATCAAACAAGTCGTTGCCGACCCCATGGGGGGCGCTGAACGCATCCATGCCTTCGTTATACCAGCGCAGCAGACGTTCGCCGGGGCTGCCCTCAAAAGTAGGAATATGCAGCTCAATAGCGTGGCGTTGGCCGATGCGATCCAGGCGGCCAATGCGCTGTTCCAACTGATCAGGGTGCTGAGGCATATCGAACATGACCAAGTGGCGGCAGAACTGGAAGTTGCGCCCCTCTGAGCCAATTTCCGAGCAGACCAATACCTGTACGCCCTCATCTTCATCGGCAAACGCTGCCGCTGCGCGGTCACGCTCGATTAAAGAGAGGTCTTCGTGGAAGACCGGGGCGTGATAGCCGCCCAGCACCCGCAGTCCTTCGGCAAGCCCTTCGGCGGTTTCACGGTGGTGGGCAATGACCAAGACTTTTTCGTTGGCGAAGCCGCTCTCGCTGTCGTCGCTGAGCTTTTCCAGCAGCCAGTTGACGCGCGGGTCGATGTGCCACCAGTCTTCGCCGTTGAGCGGATCATTGCTGAGCTCGCGGTAGGCCGCATCGGGATAGATCAGCACGTCCGGATGATCCATGCCGGTCTCGATCAGCAGCTCATCAAGATAATCCTCGTCGCGCTCTAGACGGCGCACGACGCGACGGTAGGCCGAAGGCAATGCTAACGGCGCTAGGTTTAAGCGCCGTTCCGGGAAGCCGCCTACGTGGCGGCGGCTGTTGCGGAACATCACGCGCCCCGTGCCGTGGCGATCCAGCAGCGCTTCACTGAGCTGGGTGCGAGCGGCGTCCTGCTGCGCTTGGCTAGCCTCCTCGTTACATAGCGTGGACAGCAGCGCCTGGCTGTCACGGTCATCGGCTACCGCAGAGACGTGAGCACTCGCATCAGGGTTGCCGGGCAGTGCCTCCAAGGCATCGATGGCGCGTGCGACCTCGGTGTAGTGGCTCTCTTCGGCTTTGAAGCGCTCCAGGTCATGGTAGCGCTCGCTATCCAGCAATCGCAGACGAGCAAAGTGGCTCTTGATGCCCATCTGCTCGGGTGTGGCGGTGAGCAGCAGCAGGCCTGGAATCACCGCCGAGAGCTGTTCGACGCACCGGTAGCCGGGGCCGCTGCCCTCTTCGCTCCAGTCGAGGTGGTGCGCTTCGTCGACGATTAGCAGGTCGAACTGACTGGCTAGCGCCTGCTCCTGGCGTTGCGGGTTGGCAAACAGCCAGCCCTGGCTGGCTAGCACCAGCTGCGCGCTCTCAAAAGGGTTGTAGCTGCCGTGGGCTTGGCTTTGGGTTTCATCTAACAGCGTGACGTTAAGCGAGAAGCGGCGCAATAGCTCGACCAGCCACTGATGCGTGAGGCTATCGGGAACCAGAATCAGCGCACGCTCAACGCGGCCATTGAGTAACAGGCGGTGCAGAATCAAGCCAGCTTCGATGGTTTTACCCAGGCCCACTTCATCCGCCAGCAGTACGCGGGGCGCATGGCGGTTGGCGACTTCATTGGCGATATAGAGCTGATGAGGAATCAGGTCGATGCGCGGCCCGGAAAAGCCCAGCGCGTTGTGCTGCTCAATACGCTGATAGTGGTGCAGGGTACGAAAACGCAAATCAAACCAGTCGTTGCGATCGACCTGGCCGGTGAGCAGGCGGTCACGGGCCTGGTCGAACTGCATGGTATCGGCGAGTTTAGCCTCGGGCAGCTCGCGCAGATTGCCATCGCTGTCTTCACCGATATAGGTAATCAGGCCACCGGACTCTTTGCTGTCATCAACCACCATCTGCCAGCCGTCGGCGGAGAGCACGCGGTCGCCGCTGCCGAACATAACGCGGGTCAGCGGGGCCTGGCGGGTATTGTAGGTACGGGTTTCCTGACTGGCACTGAACAAAATGGTAACGCTACGGGCGTCGCAGTTAAGCACGGTGCCGAGCCCAAGCTCAGCTTCACCGTCGCTAATCCAGCGTTGGCCGGGAGAAAAATCGCTCATGATGCCTCGGAGGAGTCTGCAAAACGGGTCGACTGCCGCCGGGGGGAGCACCGGCGGCAACAGGGCGGGGGATTCTAACGCAAAGCAGCGGGGGGATTAAGGTGTATCGGCATCAATCTTTTAACCAGTGGTCCAGATGGGTGCGGGTAAGTTCGCCTACATGCACATCTAAGGTATTTCCCTGGTCATCAAATAGCACGGTAGTGGGCAGCCCCGGTGCTTCGAAAAGGGCCATTAACTGTTGGCTGGGGTCGCGTAGCGCATAGCGAAATTCAAGCTGCTGCTCATCTAAATAGCGCACCATGGGGAGCAGGTCTTCGCCTTGGTTTGCCACCACCACGCTGACGCCATCGCGCTGAGCGGCCTCCTCGAGCAGCGGCATTTCACGCAGGCAGGGCGGGCACCAGGTAGCCCATAAGTTGACGATAATCAGGTCACCGCTGTCGGTGAGCGACGGTAGATCCACCTGATTGCCTTCCACATCCTCAAGGGTGACTTCCGGTAGGGAGGCAACGGCAAAGTCTTTACCCAGGGGCGCCAAGGTGACTAGTACCAGCCATAAGCTGGAGGCGGCAATCAGCATGGCCATCGCCCCTCCCATAGCTAGCAGGCGTGCACGTAGCGTCCAGGCCGTCCATACCAAGCCTGCGGCCATGCCCCATAGGCCGTGGTAGCCGGGCTGCCACACTTTGAGCGCTTCAAGCGGGGCGGCGCTATAGCTATCCAGGTTAAGCATAAGGTGGCCCAATCGGGCGCCGACTAACCAAACAATGATAAGCCCGGTAAACCAGCGCTGCTGGTCACGCCGGGGAAGGCCTAGCAGTAACCGTGCACAGAGTAGCAACAGCAGCGCGCAGCCGATGGCATAAAGACGCGGTAATGAAATCAGCAGTGGGCCGAGAGCGATGGCATTCATGATTTTCTCGTGAAGCAGGTACACTGGCAGACCATACCATGCGAGCTACAAATTACGGAGATGTTATGCCCCCACCCGCTTTTGATAGGCTGCGCGCGCTAGCGATCGGCTCCCAGGCGATTGGCTTAATGCTGATAATTACGTTGGAAACGGTGATGGGTAACGCCGCTCGCCTCTGGCAGGGTTGGGTGTTGGCTGCGATGCTGGTTACCGCGTTAACGATTGCGCTATTGCGGCTTTATCGCCACAAGCGCCTTCAGAAGCAGCTTGCTGAACGCAGGCGCTTTCTAGAGGAAGACGACGAGCGTTAGAAAGCGTTGCTTGTGTTTTTGGTGTTCCAGTTCCAGATTAATAGCAGCCTTAGTGATTGATCGCTGAGGCATACTAAAAAAAAGCATCATCTCTTACGACACTGGGAGCGACAAATAATATGATCAATAAGCGCGCATTAGCCACTGCTGTGGCGGCCTCCACCCTGGCAATGACGGGATTCGCACAGGCAGAGGTCAAAGTTGGCTTCTTGGGTGGCTTTACCGGAGGGATTGAAAGTTTAACACCATCGATTTTTGCAGGGGCGCAGCTAGCCGTTGAACAGGTCAATGAGCAGGGCGGTATTCTAGATGGCCAAACGTTGGAGATGCCGTCCGGCGATACCACCTGTTCGGATGCATCGGCCGCCTCAAACGCCGCTGACCGGATGGTGAACTCTGAAAATGTGACGGCGATTGTAGGTGCCCTATGTACGGGTGCAACCATTGCTGCAGCCAACAATGCGGCCATTCCTGGTGGCGTATTGATGGTCTCGCCTGCCTCTACGGCGCCTGCCGTATCGGAACTGGACGATAACGATCTGGTGTTCCGCACCGTACCGTCAGACGCTTTCCAGGGGGAAATGCTCGCGAAGCTGCTGCTTGAAAAAGGCATTGATGAAGTCGCCGTTACCTACGTGAACAACGACTACGGTCAGGGGCTTTCGGACGCCTTTAGCGCTGCATTTGAGTCGGGCGGTGGTGAGGTCACTGAGAATCTTGCCCACGAAGATAACCGTGCGGATTATCGTTCTGAGTTAGGCTCGCTTTCAGTGAGCGGCGTTGAAACACTGGTAGTGTTGGCTTATGCCGATACGTCGGGTCAAACGGTACTGCGTCAAGCTTATGAAAGCGGGATGTTTACCCAGTACGTAGGCGCTGACGGCATGGTCGGCGATAGCCTGATTGAAGCCATCGGCGCGGACGTGCTGGACGGTATGATCGCCACGCGCCCCGGCAGTCCTGATCTGCCTGGCACCGATATCTTTATCGAAGCCGCCGAAGCTGCTGAGCTGGATCCCACTGCCGTGTTTGCCGCCCAGGCTTACGATGCTGCTTTCCTGATCGCGCTGGCGATTGAGCAAAACGGCAGCGCTGACCGTGAAGGGCTTTCCGAAGCGCTGCGCAGCGTCGCCACTGCCCCCGGTGAGGTTATTCTGCCCGGCGAATGGGAGAAAGCGGTTGAGTTGATTGCCGCGGGTACCGACATCAACTACGAAGGCGCGTCTGGCTCGCATGAGTTTGACGACAACGGAGATGTACCGGGCGTGGTGGTAGAAATGGCCGTCGAAGATGGCACCTTTACCAGTAAAGGTCAGGTTGATCTTTAAACCTTCAACGCTTATCAAGAACTGTCAAAAAATGCCCGGCGGATCATCCGTCGGGCATTTTTATTTGGGTAGCTTGTGTGGATCAGCTATGGCTTTTGACTTTCTCAGGCAGCAGCCCTTTAGGAGCAAAGCGCAGCACCATGGTAATCAGCAAGCCAATCACCAGTACCCGTGCCTGCAAGGCGCGGCTATCCATATTGCTTGGGGCATCCCAACCAAACGTACCCTCCCCAAACGCCACTGCTAGCTGCATCAAAAATAGCGCCAGCGGCTCAGACATAATCCAGATGATATACACCGCCACCGCGCCGAAAATAGTGCCCAGGTTGTTGCCCGGCCCGCCAAGAATCACCATCACCAGCACCAAGAAGGTATGGTTGAGCGGCAAATAGCCCTGAGGGTCAAAGAGGCTGTTAAAAGTGCCCAGTATGCCACCGCCCAAGCCCATCAGAATGCAGCCCAGCACGAAAATCTCCAGGCGACGCTTGTTGATATCTTTGCCCATGGCGGCAGCGGACACTTCGTTATCGCGAATCGCTCGAATCATACGGCCCCATGGGGCGTTGTAAGCGCGATTAAGCAGAAAGAAGATCACTGCAATGATCACCGCTGTAAACGAAAGGTAGATGGCGCGGGAGAGCGTAAACCCCAGTTCAGCAGGCCCTGGGGTAGGCCAGGGTAACGGCGACACCGTGGCGGTGCCGCGGGTCAGCCAGTCGGAATTCTTTAAAAACGCCTTGATGATCTCGGCAATGCCGAGGGTGGCAATGGCCAGATAATCGCTGCGTAAGCCCAGGCAGATATGACCAATAAAGTAACCGACGCCACCGGCCAGCGCGCCACCCACAATCCAGCCGGTCCAGGGCGGTAATCCTAGCCCGCCGACAAAGCCTGCCTGGCTCTCAATCGCATCAGTAACTTCACGTAGCTGGCTAATCACCGCGAGATAAAGCACAAGGCCTAACACGACTACGATAAGCGTACGTAGGGGCTTGGGCATGCCCAGGCGATCCAGTTTGCTAACAGCGACGATCAGCAGAATGGCGGCCACACCATACAACAGCACACGGCCTAGTTCGCCGGGTAGCGCGGTGCCCCAGAAGGCCTCGTTAACCGGAACGCTGAAGAGCATCGCACAGAAGCCGCCTAGGGCGACAAACCCCATCACACCGGCATTGAACTGCCCGGCATAGCCCCACTGAATGGTTAATCCCAACGCGAGGATGGCATAACAAGCGGCTTCAACGAGCATTCGCGTGCTGTATGCTGCGCCCATGAGGGCATAAACCGCCAGAATGGCCGCCAGCAACACGCCAAACAGGAACAATTCACGCAGCGGAAACCGGCGAGTTGGCGTTGCGTCTTGGGGCGTGTAGGCAGGGTTGCGTGTTTTAGCTGAATGGCTCATTAGATCACCTTGCCCTTGAACAGTCCGGTGGGGCGCCACACCAGAATGGCTATCAGAATGAAAAACGGCACTACAATCTTGTACTCCGTGCCCACGAAGGCGAGATTTGACGGCAGTTCCAGCCACGCGGGGAAGCTTTCCTGGAAGGGGCGAAGTAGAACATTCCAGTTAAACACCGCCAGTGTTTCGGCAAAACCGACCACAAAGCCGCCAGCAATGGCGCCATAAGGGTGGCCAACACCGCCGACAATGGCAGCGGCAAAAATAGGCAGCAGCAGGAAGAAGCTCAAGTCGGGCTTGAAGGTGACGTCCAGGGAAAGCAGCGTGCCTGCGATGGCGGCTAGCGCTCCTGCAATCATCCAAGTCACTGCCACAATGGTATTGGTGTTAATGCCCGATGCCTGGGCCAGTTCAGGATTATCCGACATGGCGCGCATCGCCTTACCCAGCCGCGAACGGTTAAGGAAAAGATGGAGTGCGACGACAGCAATGATGGTAATCACAAACAGATAAATCTGCGGTTCGGTGATGACAATCGGCGCGCGGGCGCCCTCGAAGGGCAGCGCAAGGCGAAAGATTTCTTTGCGGTCATCCACATAAAGACTCTGCCCACCGGTGCCGGAAAACAGGCGGATCAGCCCCTGCAAAATCAACGTCACACCTAGCGAGCCAATCACCAGCACGATGGGCTTTACCCCATGAGCACGCAGCGGCTTATAAAAGGTTTTGTCGATCCCTACAGCCAAGACGGCGGTGAGCAGCATCGCCAGCGGCAGCATCAAGACCCCCGTCGGCACGCCAAGGCTGGCGCCTGCCGCCGGGAACAGCGTGGTGAGCAGTAGCACCATAAAGGCACCGAAAGTCATCATGTCGGCGTGGGCAAAATGGGCAAAGCGCATGATGCTGAAAATCAGCGTGACGCCAATGGCACCAATAGCGTAAATGGAGCCGCTCACGCTGCCCGAAATCACCACATTATTAATGAAAAAAGCCAGTTCGTTCACATGTTTCTCCCTGGGGCTAACCGCCCAAAAAGCTTTTGGCGACGTCCGGGTCGGCGAGTAACGCAGCCCCAGTATCGGTAAAGCGGTTTTGGCCAGCGGCCAGTACAAAACCCTTATCGGCGATCGCTAGCGCCTGCTTGGCGTTCTGTTCCACCATCAAAATGCCCACGCCTGCGGCGTTGATCTGTTTGACGCGGTCAAAGATTTCATGCATGTAGAGTGGCGACAGTCCCGCGGTGGGCTCATCAAGTAGCAGCAGGCTCGGCTCGGCCATCAAAGCGCGCCCCATGGCAACCATCTGGCGCTGCCCGCCGGAGAGCTCACCGGCAGGCTGGCGGCGTTTTTCATATAGTGGCGGGAAGAACTCATACACCTGAGCCAGCATGCGCTTAACGTTCTGCGGCTTTAAAAAGGCGCCCATCTCCAGGTTTTCCTGCACCGAAAGGCTCGGGAAAACGTTCTTCTCCTGGGGGACAAAACCCATGCCACGTTGTACCAACTGGTTGGGGGGTAAGTTCTGGATCGGCTGGCCATTAAGCAGTATCTCGCCCTGACTGACATACAGTAGACCAAAGATCGCTTTTAGCATGGTGGATTTGCCAGCCCCGTTGGGGCCAACGATGACACCGACCTCATCGGCCTCCAGCGTCATGTTAACCCCGTTAAGAATGTTCATGCCGCCATAGCCGCCGTGCACATCGCGCGCGTCGATTAATGGCCTGGTTGTTGATGACATAAGCAAAGTTTCTCAGCAAGGTCGCTTACGTAAAGCGACATCATTGTAGTCATTGGTGAGTAGCGAACGGTCACTCTTAAGCGGCATCGGTGCCAAAGTAGGCTTCGATTACCTCAGGGTTATTTTGAATCTCGTTGATGTGGCCTTCTACCATCACGCTACCCTGGGCGAGCACGATCACCGGGTCGCAGAGCCGGGCTATCATCTCCATATCGTGCTCGATGACGAGAAAGGTGTAACCCATCTCACGGTTGAGTCGCTCGATATTGCCGATCAAATCGCCCAGCAGGGTGCGGTTCACCCCGGCAGCGATTTCGTCAAGCAGCACTACCTTGGCATCTGTCGTCATGGTGCGGCCAAGCTCTAAAAGCTTTTTCTGCCCGCCGGATAAATTGCCCGCCAATTCATTACGCACATGGTGTAGCCCGACGAAATCAATTACCTCTAGCGCTCGGCGACGTACCTCGGCTTCTTCCCGACGTACCTTGCCAGGCTTTAGCCAAGCGCTGAAAAGGTCTTCACCGGCTTGCTTGGGCGGTACCATCATCAGGTTTTCCAGCGCGCTCATCTGGCTGAACTCGTGGGCGATCTGGAAGGTGCGCAGTAAGCCCCTATGAAACCGTTGGTCGGCGCTGAGCGTCGTAATGTCTTCTCCATCCAGTAGAACGTGACCGCTGTCGGGCGCCAGGGAGCCGGCAATAAGATTGAACAGGGTTGATTTGCCTGCGCCATTGGGGCCGATCATGCCGGTAATTGAGCCCTTTTCCACCTGAATGGAGCAGTCGTTAATCACCTGTAAGCCGCCGAACGCTTTGTTGACTCGCTGTACATCAATAAGAGGGTTCATGGTGTCTCCACGCGATGCAGGCGGCTATATAAGCCGCCTGCGCATTGTTATCAAGTTGTTTGTCGTGGCTTTTTAAGCCACCGCTGGCTGGCGGCAAACGTGCCGACAATTAGCAGCGCGCCTAGGGTGGGAATGAGATAGCCCTCCACCTGAGGAATGGTGCGTAAAAACACAAAGGCGACAGCGGCGGGGGCCACAAAGCGCACTAGCAACCGCCAGACTTTAAACCACGTGATCGTAGAGCCCAGCTCTTTCATGACTTCGCTTTGGGTCAGCGCCCAGCCTGCAAACAGGGCAATCAGCAGGCCGCCCACCGGCATGAAGATATTGGTGAGTAGCTCGATAAATTCAAAGGCGCTACGCCCAAACAGGCTATGGAATATCGTCCCTTCGGCCCACACGTTAAAGCTGACAACCGTTAATAGGCCCATTGCCCAGGCGGCAATCACCATAATCGTAACGGCCTGGGGGCGAGTCATATCAAAGCGCTCTACCAAAAATGCCGCGACGGGCTCGATCAGCGAAATGGAGGAGCTGATGGCGGCGCCCAGTACCAGGATAAAGAACACGCCGCCGACCAGCGCGCCAAACGGCATCTCCGCGAAGGCCAGTGGCAGGGTGACAAACATCAGCCCAGGGCCTTGGCCTGTTTCCAACCCGGCACCAAACACCAGAGCAAAAATGGCCAGGCCAGCGACCATCGCCACAGCGGTATCAACAATGGCAACGGCAAAGGCGGTGCGGGTCAGCGATACGTCACTGGGCATGTAAGCACCGTAGGCCATGATCGCTCCCATGCCTAAGCTCAGGGTAAAGAACGACTGACCCATGGCCTGCAGCCAGCCTTCAAGGCTCAGGTCGGCAATATTTAAAGTAAACAGAAAACTGGCGGCGGCGCCCACATCGCCATTAATCACGCCGTAGGCCAGCACTACCAGCAGAATCACGAACAGCGCGGGCATCATAATGCGCAGGCCCGACTCGATGCCTTTATGGATTCCCATGCCGACAATCAGCGCAGAAAAGGCGATAAACAAGGTGTGGTAGAACGTCATTAGGCCGGGGGCTGCCAACAGGGCGTCAAAGCCATCGCTGATGGTTTGTGCGTCGGCACCGACCAGTGAACCGGTCAGCATCAGCCAAGTATAGTGAATCGCCCAGCCAGCGATGACCGAGTAAAAGCTTAGGATCAGGAACGCCGAGGCGGCGCCCAGCCAGCCGATCGTTTCCCAGGCCCGTGAGGTGCCGTGGGTTTTGGTCAAGTGGCGCATGCCCATAATCGGGCTGCGGCGGCTGGTGCGCCCGAGCATGATCTCGGCAATTAGAATGGGGATACCTACCGCGAAAATGGTCAGCGCGTAGACCAAAATAAAGGCACCACCGCCATTTTCACCGGTGAGGTAAGGGAATCGCCACAGATTGCCCAGGCCAACGGCGGAGCCAACCGCCGCGAGTAGAAAAGTACCTTTATGCGTCCAGACGTTTTGACCGCTCATGGGTAAGAGTGTCCGTGTTTGGGTGTCAGGATGGGGATAGGTATCCAAACAATTGTATGAATATAGTGATGACAGCGTGTATTGGGCGTGCTGAATTTAGCGTTACTGTGCGATAGAACGCGCCGCCTTTCCAGCACCGTAACGTTTAGGCTGCGTTTAGTGGGCTGCTTGGCAAGCTGCTGACAGTGTTAAACGAGTGTTCGGTGGGTGGCGAATCGACATAAAAAAACCCGCTTGCGCGGGTTTTTTGGGTACTCACTGCTTGGAGCGGGTTACTTCTTGCTGTAACGCTTACGCTCGGTCTCTTTCAGCAGCTTTTTACGCAGGCGGATATGCGCCGGCGTGACTTCGACGAGTTCATCGGAATCGAGAAACTCAATCGCCTGCTCAAGAGAGAACTTAACCGGCGGGGTTAACACGATGTTTTCATCGTTGCCGGTAGAGCGCATGTTGTCGAGCTTCTTACCCTTGGTGGGGTTCACTACCATGTCGTTAGCACGGTTGTTGATACCGATCAGCATGCCTTCGTAAACTTCCGTGGCGTGATCAATAATCAGCTTGCCGCGCTCTTGCAGTGCATACAGGGCGTAGGCGAGAGCTTTACCGTCAACCATGGAGACCAGCACGCCATTACGACGTTCGATGGACGCTTCAGGCTTCAGCGGGCCGTAGTGATCGAAACGGCTGGTGAGAATGCCGGTGCCGGAGGTCAGGGTCAGAAACTGGCCACGGAAACCGATCAAGCCGCGGGCCGGAATGATGAAGTCGAGGCGAACCCGTCCTTTACCGTCCGGCAGCATGTTGGTCATTTCACCTTTACGGTAGCCCAGCTCTTCCATGATTGAGCCCTGGTGCTGCTCTTCACAGTCGATGATGACTTCTTCGTAAGGTTCCTGCTTCTCACCGTCAATCTCTTTGATGATGACTTCTGGGCGGCCGACGGCCAGCTCAAAGCCTTCACGGCGCATGGTTTCGATCAACACCGATAGGTGCAGTTCGCCACGGCCAGACACCTTGAATTTCTCAGGGGTTTCGCCCTGTTCAACGCGCAGCGCCACGTTGTGAATCAGCTCTTGATCAAGACGATCCTTGATATTACGGCTGGTCACGAACTTGCCATCTTTACCGGCGAACGGTGAGTCGTTGACCTGGAAGGTCATCGACACGGTGGGTTCGTCAACGGACAGCGGGGGGAGCGCTGCAACATTGGCCGGATCGCACAGCGTATCGGAAATCGCCAGATCATCGATGCCGGTGATGCAGACGATATCGCCAGCGGTTGCTTCGTTGGTCTGAACGCGCTCCAGGCCCATATGGGTCATGACCTGGCCGATTTTGCCTTTACGCACATTGCCGTCAACGCCAATCACCGAGATCTGCTGGTTCGGTTTTACTGAACCACGCTTGATGCGACCCAGGCCGATGACGCCCACATAGCTGTTGTAATCCAGTGCCGAAATCTGCATCTGGAAAGGGCCGTCGAGTTCCACCTTGGGCGGCTCGACGATATCGACGATGGCTTGGAACATGGGGTCCATGTTGTCGGCCAATTCTTCAGGATCCATACCGGCAATGCCGTTCAAGGCAGAGCAGTAAATGATCGGGAAATCGAGCTGTTCGTCGGAAGCGCCCAGGTTGTCGAACAGATCAAAAATCTGGTCGATCACCCAGTCAGGGCGTGCACCGGGGCGGTCAATTTTGTTGACGACCACGATGGGCTTTAAGCCTTGGGCGAATGCTTTTTGCGTCACGAAGCGCGTTTGCGGCATCGGGCCATCGACGGCATCTACTAACAGTAGAACCGAATCAACCATCGACATGACGCGCTCAACTTCGCCACCGAAATCGGCGTGCCCAGGCGTATCCACAATATTGATGTGGTAGCCGTTACCTTGGCTGTCTTGCCATTGAATGGCCGTGTTCTTGGCCAAAATGGTAATGCCACGCTCTTTTTCCTGATCGTTTGAGTCCATGATGCGCTCTTGACCTTCTGCTTTACGGTCAAGGGTGCCGGACTGGCTCAGGAGTTTGTCGACCAGAGTGGTTTTACCATGGTCAACGTGGGCTATGATCGCGACGTTGCGCAGGTTATTAACCGCGCTGGAGTTTTGCTGGTTTTGCATGCTGAGAGAGAACTCTTGTGAACACCCGTTTGTCCACGGGTCGGAAAATGCGGGTCGCAAGGGCTGGCAATTTGCCGACCATCTTGGCTCAGGGCTTGCGTCCAGCGGCTATTCTAGCATGTCGAAGGCTTCGCTGATATTACTGGAGCGCTTATCGACCTTGGTCGCCCTCAGGAAAGTTTTCGCAGCGAACCTCCATCCGCTAGAATAGCGCTTTTCCCATTGGGGCAGGAGCATGACCATCGGCAACCTGATGCGTTTGTTAAGCGATGGCGAGGTTCACTCTGGCGAGCAGCTGGGTGAAACGCTGGGTATTTCTCGTGCTGCGGTGTGGAAGCAGTTAAAAAAACTGGAGGCACTGGGCGTTGAGCTAGTCGCCGTTAAAGGACGTGGCTATCGATTAGCGCAGCGGTTGGAGCCTTTGGAGGGCGCCAAAATCGTCGAGCGTTTGCCTGCTCAGGCACGCCATTACCTCGCACGCCTGTTTGTTGAAGATCAGTTACCTTCCAGCAATGAGTATTTGCGTCAGCGCTTTGAGCAGGGCGCAGGGCATGGTGAAGTGTGCTTGGTTGAGCTGCAAACGGCAGGGCGTGGGCGGCGCGGTCGTGTCTGGTCGACGCCGTGGGGGCAGAGTTTAATGCTCTCGCTAGGCTGGCGCTTTGAATCTGGCATCGCGGTGCTTGAGGGTCTGAGTTTGGCCGTCGGGGTTGTAGTGGCTCAGGTGCTAGAGCAGCATGGCGTGGCGCCCAAGTTAAAATGGCCCAACGATATCTTGCTCTCCGAGCAGGGCGATGCTGCCAGCGACGAGCTTGGCAAGCTGGCCGGCATTCTTATTGAAGTCACCGGGGATGCGGCAGGTCCCTGCGAGGTGGTGATCGGCATGGGCATGAATTTGTGGCTGCCTGCGGCTCAGCGAGCCGCCATTGATCAGCCGGTTGCGGCGCTGTTCGAGCGGTTGCCGGATATCTCGCGTAATCAGTTGGCCTCCGATGTTGTAGCCGGTCTATTGGCGATGCTGGCTGACTTTGAGCGCGTTGGCTTTAGCGTCTGGCAGGATGAGTGGAATCAACGTCATGCTTATGCAGGACTGCCTATTCGGGTGATCCAAGGGCAGCAGACCAGCGATGCCATCGCTGGGGAAGTAGATAAGAGTGGTAACCTTTGGGTTACCGAAAATGGTCACTCGCGACGCCTAGCCGGCGGTGAGATCAGCGTACGCAGGCGTTTATGATTCTGGACCTTGATATCGGCAACACGCTGTCAAAATGGCGGCTCAAGGATGCCGAGAGCAGCGAGATACGATCGCGCGGGGCGGTATGGACCCGTGAAGAGTGGCGACCAGGGGCTGACATCCCCGATCTTGACGTAGTAGAGGCGGTGCGTATTTCAAGCGTCGCCAGGGCGGCCGTGCTGGAAGAGACGGTTGCTTTGCTGCGTCGCCGGGTGCGTCATGTGCACGTAGCGCACTCAACTCATGAAGCGCTGGGGGTCATCAATGGCTATGAGGAGCCAGGACGCTTAGGCGTTGATCGTTGGATGGGGGCGCTGGCGGGCTATCAATTAGCGGGCGGTTGCTGTGCGGTAGATTGTGGCAGTGCCATTACTATCGACTTTGTATTGCCAGGTGGCCAGCATCTTGGTGGCTTTATTATTCCAGGGCTTCGCCTGATGAAGGAGAGCTTGAAGCTAGGTACCCGCAATGTGGCCATCGACCCAGAAAGCGAAGCGGATGAATTGCTAGAGCCAGGGCGGCGTACAGTTGATGCCGTTAATCATGGTATCTACATGGCGGCCGTCAGTGCGATTAATCGTATCTATAGTGAAGTCTGTGATCAGCAAGGCGTGGCGCTGCCGATGCTATTAACGGGTGGTGATGCCCGGGTTGTTTCACGGGGGGTGCAAGTGCCTCATGCAGTGTGGCCGGACATGGTTTACGGTGGTTTGGAAGCCTGTTTTCCCATGACCTTTGCTGAGCGTGCAGGTAAAATGTCAGGCGCGCCGCGAGTGCCGGAGCCTGTGTCGCTAGAAAAGATTCGTGCGGGACTTGCATTCTCAATGCTGCTTTGACAGAATGCAGCGCGTTCGAAGGCGAGGCGTAAGCGTCTTGCCATGTAGAAAGCATGAATGTTGAAAGTGTTGGTGGGCTAAGCTTTTAATAGCTAAGACGATTACCAGGCTTGACACATTTTTGAAGGCTGGCATAATGTGCCGCCACGTTGGAGAGATTCCCGAGTGGCCAAAGGGAGCAGACTGTAAATCTGCCGCGAAAGCTTCGAAGGTTCGAATCCTTCTCTCTCCACCAGAATTAAGCCGCAGCGATTTAATCGGTGCAGCTGAATGAAAAGCCGGTAGCGGGCATTGTCTACGATTTATAGCTTGGTAAAGGTAAGAGGCTATAAGGCGGCGCGTAGCGGATTGTCATTCAAGACAGGTTCTGCGGGCGTAGTTCAACGGTAGAACCTCAGCCTTCCAAGCTGATGGTGCGGGTTCGATTCCCGCCGCCCGCTCCAGTTAATGTGTTTGGCTCATGTAGCTCAGGGGTAGAGCACACCCTTGGTAAGGGTGAGGTCGACGGTTCAATTCCGTCCATGAGCTCCATATTGCAGATAAAGCGAGCGAAGCTCGCTTTTTTTGTCTCTGCGTTCAGGTGGTATAAAATAGCGTCTGAGCGTAAAGAAGGGGTTGTCAGAAGTGGCGTTTTTCGCTACCATGGCGCCCGCTGTTGTATAGGCGGTTGAAAAGACGCTTATCAATAGGTGTAGTTGGTTGATGTAGATTGATAGACAGATAGTTGAAGTAAAAAATTGGTATAGAAAGCCAGTACGACGATACAGGCCAGTAGCTCAATTGGCAGAGCAGCGGTCTCCAAAACCGCAGGTTGGGGGTTCGATTCCCTCCTGGCCTGCCAACCTTCCCCAGGTTGGTATGTCTTTTTCCAAAATTCTTTTATCGTTCGCCGCACCCTTGAGGAGTCTCGTTTTTATGAAGCCTGGTTCTGTAAAACATGGCGCCGAGGTGCAACAGACGCGCCATGACGGGCTCAAATGGGCGGCGGTCGTAGCGCTGCTTGTCGTTGCTGTCGTTGGTAATACCTATTTCGCCGATATTGGCCTGCTCTACCGCGTGCTAGGTGTAGTGGTGTTATGTGTGATTGCGGGTTTGATCGCGCTGACCACTACCAAAGGCCGTGATTTAGTAGAGCTTGCCAGAAGCGCCAAGAAAGAGATTCAGCGCGTTGTATGGCCGACCCGTCCCGAAACCATTCAAACCACTGCCATTGTGTTAGTGGCTGTTTTGGTGGTGGGGCTAATGCTGTGGTTGATCGACACTCTTCTTGGCTGGGCGATGTCCGGCGTCATTGGTTAGGAGTTTTCATGTCCAAACGTTGGTACGTCGTTCACGCTTATTCTGGGTTTGAAAAGCATGTCATGCGCTCACTTATTGAGCGTGTGAAAATGTACGGTATGGAAGATCGCTTTGGCGAGATTTTGGTGCCGACAGAAGAAGTTGTCGAGATGCGTGACGGCAAGCGTCGCAAGAGTGAGCGTAAATTTTACCCTGGCTATGTGCTGGTTGAGATGGAGATGGCCGACGAAACATGGCACCTCGTCAACGAGACGCCGCGAGTAATGGGCTTTATCGGCGGCACAAAAGAGAAGCCAGCACCGATTACATCACGCGAAGCAGATGCTATTTTGCTGCGTGTTAAAGATGGCACCGACAAGCCGCGGCCCAAAACAATGTTTGAGCCGGGTCAGTCAGTGCGCGTTGTCGATGGGCCGTTTGCTGATTTTAACGGCGTTGTCGAAGAAGTTAATTATGAAAAGAGTCGCCTTCATGTCAGCGTGCTGATCTTTGGGCGCTCTACACCTGTTGAGTTAGAATTCTCTCAGGTTGAGAAAGAGTAAGCTCTCAGGTTGAGAAAGAGTACGCGTATTTGATTCGTGCGGAATAGCTAAGTGGTTGTTTCGCTGGTACCGGGGAGCCTTCGGGCGTTACTACCCAATTGGAGCATAAACGATGGCCAAGAAAGTACAGGCTTATATCAAACTGCAGGTTGCTGCAGGTAAAGCCAATCCAAGCCCGCCGGTAGGCCCAGCACTGGGTCAGCACGGCGTGAACATCATGGAATTCTGTAAGGCGTTCAACGCTGCGACTCAAGAAATTGAGCCGGGCTTGCCGACGCCAGTCGTGATCACTGTCTACTCAGACCGTAGCTTCACGTTCGTCACCAAAACACCGCCTGCTGCCGTGCTGCTGAAGAAAGCTGCTGGTATCAAGTCCGGTTCTGGTGAGCCGAACAAGAAGAAAGTCGGCACCGTGACGCGTGAACAGCTCGAAGAGATCGCCAAAACGAAAGAGCCAGATTTAACGGCTGCGAATCTTGATGCTGCTGTGCGCACCATTGCTGGCAGTGCTCGCAGCATGGGCCTAAACGTGGAGGGTCTCTGATCATGGCTAAACTATCTAAGCGTGCGAAAGTTATTCGCGAAAAAGTAGACGCCACCAAATCCTACTCTATTGAAGAAGCGGTAGCGCTGCTCTCCGAGCTGTCTACGGTTAAATTCAAAGAGTCAGTTGATGTTGCTATCAACCTTGGCGTTGACCCGCGTAAATCTGACCAGGTTGTGCGTGGTGCTACCGTCATGCCTAACGGTACGGGTAAAGATGTGCGCGTTGCGGTCTTCACCCAGGGTGCCAATGCCGATGCTGCTAAAGAAGCCGGTGCCGACATCGTGGGTATGGACGACTTGGCTGAGCAAGTGAAAAAAGGCGTGATGGATTTTGACGTCGTTATCGCTTCGCCTGACGCTATGCGCGTTGTCGGTCAGTTGGGCCAGATCTTAGGTCCGCGTGGCCTGATGCCTAACCCGAAAGTTGGCACCGTAACGCCTGACGTGGCGACAGCGGTTAAGAATGCCAAAGCGGGCCAAGTGCGTTTCCGTACTGATAAAAACGGCATTATCCACACTACCCTGGGTAAAGTGGATTTTGACGTGGCTGCTATTAACGGCAACCTGGAAGCCCTGGTTGCTGACCTGAAGCGCCTCAAGCCGAGCGCGTCTAAAGGCATTTACTTCAAGAAAATGACTCTGTCCACTACCATGGGCCCGGGTTTAACAATCGATCACTCTGCTTTCGTGTAAAGCGAGTTATCGTTGGTTTTCTTGTAGGAACCGAGCAAGAACTTTGCGGTCCCCCGTTTGGTTATTGAAACTGGCCGGGGCATCGTCAAAGACCGCAGGTGCCGCGCTTAGTATGTACATTTAGCATTTTGTATATACAGGGGCGGCTTAATTGCCCTAGAAGCGCCTGCGCAGATGGTGTGGCCGCCAGTTGGTTAAGCTTATAGCTTTCTGGTGAGCACCATCCCCAAGGCTTCCCGCGCTGCAGCGCTTTTTGCAAGGCAGGGCAGGAAGAGATGGTAACCACCGGAACCTTCTTGGGTTCCGGCACGAAGGAGTGATCACTGTGCCACTAGCACTTGAAGGCAAGAAAGCGATTGTTGCCGAGGTCAGTGAAGCGGCCAAGGGCGCACTCTCCGTCGTAGTTGCTGATTCTCGCGGCGTTACGGTTGGTAAAATGACCGATCTGCGCAAGCAAGCGCGTGAGAATGGTGTAGAGCTGCGTGTTGTTCGTAATACGCTGGCTCGCCGCGCTCTCGAGGGCACTCAGTGGGAGTGCTTAAACGATAGCTTCGTTGGTCCTACGTTGTTGGCTTTCTCTACTGATCATCCGGGCGCTGCCGCTCGTTTGTTCAAAGAGTTCGCCAAAACGGATAAGAACTTCGAAGTAAAAGCGTTGGCCTACGAAGGTGAGCTGATTCCGGCTGCTGACATCGACCGTCTGGCAACCCTACCGACTTACGACGAAGCAATTGCCAAGTTGATGTCGGTAATGAAAGAAGCCTCCGCTGGCAAGCTGGTTCGTACTCTGGCCGCTCTGCGCGACCAGAAGCAAGAAGCCGAAGCTGCTTAAGCAGCGTTTCTTGCAGGCGGCGTAAACGGTATGACGGTATAAGCCATCATCACCGCGCTGCTTGAACCGAGCAATGAATCCTGAGTCCTCGGCTGACCGAGACTCCCGCAAAGTTAGGAATGAAACAATGGCACTGTCTAAAGACGATATCATCAATGCTGTAGCCGACATGTCCGTAATGGAAGTTGTCGAGCTGATCGAAGCAATGGAAGAGAAATTCGGCGTTTCTGCAGCGGCTGCCGTAATGGCTGGCCCGGCTGCTGGCGGCGAAGTAGCTGAAGAACAGACTGAATTTGACGTCGTTCTGACCGCTGCTGGCGACAAGAAAGTTAACGTGATCAAAGCAGTACGTGAGATCACTGGCCTTGGCTTGAAAGAAGCTAAAGGTGCTGTTGACGGCGCTCCGGCGACCATCAAAGAAGGTCTGTCTAAGGACGACGCTGAAGCAGCTAAAGCTAAGCTGGAAGAAGCGGGCGCAACCGTCGAGCTCAAGTAATTATTGTGCGGACGGCTTTACGCGCTGCGTAAGCTTCCACGGCTGGCGGCGGGATATCCCGCTGCCGGCCTTTTTCTGTTGCAACTGATGTTTCATTATCGCAGTCGCAATAGAAACGTAGAAATAGTGTTATCGACTACAGTGTTATCGAACTAGATTTTCGACGGCGAGCTACCGATTTAGGAGCTTGCTGTCTGTGTCTGACGAAGCCCGCCGGGCAGCGATGACCACGCATCGGTCACCCATGGTGAACAAGCTGGGGAATACAGATGGCTTACTCATATACTGAGAAAAAACGCATCCGCAAGGATTTCGGCAAACTGCCCCAAGTGATGGATGTGCCTTACTTGCTGGCGATCCAGCTTGATTCCTATTACGACTTCCTCCAGCAAGATCGTTCGCCCGACGAGCGTCACGAAGTCGGCTTGCACGCGGCTTTTAAGTCCGTGTTTCCGATTGAGAGCTTCTCCGGTAATGCGGCGCTTGAGTATGTCAGCTACCGCTTCGGCACGCCGGCGTTCGATGTTAAGGAGTGCCAGCTGCGCGGCGTCACTTATTCCGCCCCGCTGCGCGTTAAGGTTCGCTTGATCATCTATGATCGCGACTCCTCAAACAAAGCAATCAAAGATATTAAAGAGCAGGAAGTCTACATGGGGGAAATCCCCCTGATGACCGAGAACGGTACCTTTGTTATCAACGGTACTGAGCGGGTTATCGTTTCCCAGCTCCACCGCTCGCCCGGTGTGTTCTTCGATCATGACAAAGGCAAGAGCCACTCTTCCGGTAAGCTGCTCTATTCAGCCCGCGTGATTCCTTACCGTGGTTCTTGGTTAGACTTTGAGTTTGACCCCAAAGACAACGTCTTTGTACGTATTGACCGTCGCCGCAAACTGCCGGCGTCGGTACTGATGCGTGCGCTGGGGATGAACACCGAAGAGATCCTGGCCGAGTTCTTTGAAACCAGTGTCTTCCACATTGAGAAATCCGGTTTCTCTGTGGAACTGGTGCCGTCGCGTCTGCGCGGCGAGACGGCTACTTTCGACATCAAAGATGGCGAAGGTAATGTGATCGTTGAAGAAGGACGTCGGATTACCCAGAAGCACATTCGTCAGCTTGAAAAAGCCGGCCTTGAGCGTCTGGATGTGCCGATGGAGTACCTGTTCGGCAAAACCCTGGCCAAAGATCAAATCGACTCTAAAACAGGCGAACTGATCTGTCCGTGTAACACCGAGATCACGCCAGAAGTGCTTGAGCGCATGGCGCAGGGCGGTATTACCCTGGTCGAAACGCTCTACACCAACGATCTTGACTGCGGTTCCTTCATTTCCGACACCCTGAAGCTGGATGCGACTAATTCCGCGCTTGAAGCGTTAGTCGAAATTTACCGCATGATGCGCCCCGGTGAGCCGCCGACTAAAGAGTCAGCCGAGACGCTGTTTAACAACCTGTTCTTCTCTGAAGACCGTTACGACCTCTCTGGCGTTGGTCGCATGAAGTTCAACCGTCGCCTGCGCCGTGATACTGACACGGGCTCCGGCGTACTGGATCGCAAGGACATCCTGGATGTGCTGCGCGAGCTGATCAATATCCGTAACGGCTTCGGTGACGTTGACGATATCGATCACCTGGGTAACCGTCGTATTCGCTGTGTAGGCGAAATGGCCGAGAACCAGTTCCGCGTTGGCTTGGTGCGTGTTGAGCGCGCCGTGAAAGAGCGTCTTTCCATGGCGGAAAGCGAAGGCCTGATGCCGCAAGACTTGATCAACGCCAAGCCGGTTGCGGCCGCGGTGAAAGAGTTCTTCGGTTCCAGCCAGCTTTCTCAATTCATGGATCAGAACAACCCGCTTTCGGAAGTGACCCACAAGCGTCGTGTGTCTGCACTCGGCCCCGGTGGTTTGACCCGTGAGCGCGCTGGCTTCGAAGTACGTGACGTTCACGCCACGCACTACGGGCGTCTCTGCCCGATCGAAACGCCGGAAGGCCCGAACATCGGTCTGATCAACTCGCTGGCGACTTACAGCCACACTAACAGCTACGGCTTCCTCGAAACGCCGTACCGTAAAGTGGTTGACCGTCAGTTGACCGACGACATCGTTCACCTTTCAGCGATCGAAGAGGGCGATTTCGTTATTGCCCAGGCGTCGGCAGCGGTGGATGAGTCCAACAAGCTGAGTGATGACCTGGTTCAGGTTCGTCACCGCGGTGAAACGACCTTTATGCGTCCTGAACAAGTGACGCTAATGGACGTATCACCTCGTCAGGTTGTCTCCGTTGCCGCGGCATTGATTCCGTTCCTGGAGCACGATGACGCCAACCGCGCCTTGATGGGTTCGAACATGCAGCGTCAGGCGGTGCCGACTCTGCGTGCCGATAAGCCGTTGGTAGGTACCGGCATGGAGCGCTTTGTTGCCCGTGACTCCGGTGTCTGTGCGGTAGCCAATCGCGGCGGCGTGATTGATTCCGTGGATGCGCGTCGTGTCGTAGTACGGGTCAATGAAGATGAAATTATCGGCGGTGAAGCCGGTGTTGATATCTATAACCTGACCAAGTACACCCGCTCGAACCAGAACACCTGTATGAACCAGCGCCCCATCGTGCGGCCTGGCGACAACGTGGCGCGGGGCGATATTCTCGCTGATGGCCCGTCGGTCGATATGGGCGATCTGGCCCTGGGTCAGAACATGCGCATCGCGTTCATGCCCTGGAATGGCTACAACTTCGAAGACTCTATCCTGCTTTCCGAGCGAGTCGTTCAAGAAGACCGTTTCACCACGATTCACATTCAGGAACTGACCTGTGTGTCTCGCGACACCAAGTTGGGCTCGGAAGAGATTACCTCCGATATTCCCAACGTGGGTGAGTCGGCGCTCTCCAAGCTGGATGAGGCTGGCGTGGTTTACATCGGTGCTGAAGTTGGCCCCGGCGACATTCTGGTCGGTAAGGTAACGCCGAAAGGTGAAACCCAGCTGACGCCAGAAGAGAAGCTGCTGCGTGCCATCTTCGGTGAGAAAGCGTCGGACGTTAAAGATACTTCGCTGCGTGCCCCCACCGGCATGAAGGGAACGGTCATCGATGTTCAGGTGTTTACTCGTGACGGCGTCGATAAAGACTCTCGCGCACTCTCTATCGAGCGTACGCAGCTCGATGAAGTTCGTAAGGATCTGCAAGAGACCTATCGTATCGCTGAAGACGCAACGTTTGAGCGTCTCAAGCGTACCCTCGACGGCCAAGCCGTTAACGGTGGCCCGAACCTTAAGAAAGGCGACGTGCTGGACGAAGCTTACCTTGACGAGCTGCCGCGTCAGCAGTGGTTCAAACTGCGCATGCAGGATGAGTCTTACAACGAACTGTTGGCCCAGGCCGACGAGCAGCTTGAAAACCGCCGTAAAGAGATGGACGAGCGCTTTGAAGATAAGAAGCGCAAGCTGACCCAGGGCGACGATCTCGCGCCGGGCGTGCTGAAAATCGTCAAGGTTTACATGGCGGTCAAGCGTCGCATCCAGCCAGGCGACAAGATGGCCGGTCGTCATGGTAACAAGGGTGTTATCTCCGCGATCATGCCGATCGAAGACATGCCGTTCGACGAGAAGGGTGAGCCGGTCGACGTGGTACTGAACCCGCTGGGTGTACCGTCGCGCATGAACGTCGGTCAGATTTTGGAAACCCACCTGGGCATGGCCGCCCGTGGTCTAGGGGTCAAGATCGAAGCCATGCTGCGCGATGCACGCGGTCAGCAAGTCGCCGAGATTCGTGACTTCCTGGGGCAGATCTACAACACGCAAGGTACGCGCGTTGAAGACCTCGATTCCCTAACTGACGATGAGGTCATTGCCCTGGCGAAGAACCTCAAAGGGGGTGTGCCGATGGCTACGCCGGTGTTTGACGGTGCTAAAGAGCACGAAATCAAACATCTGCTGAAGCTGGCGGACATTCCTGAATCGGGCCAGATGGCCCTGTTCGATGGCCGTACCGGTGACGCCTTTGATCGTCCGGTTACCGTCGGCTACATGTACATGTTGAAGCTTAACCACTTGGTAGACGACAAGATGCACGCGCGTTCTACCGGTTCTTACTCGCTGGTTACCCAGCAGCCCTTGGGTGGTAAGGCGCAATTCGGTGGTCAGCGCTTCGGTGAGATGGAAGTGTGGGCGTTGGAAGCTTACGGCGCCGCGTACACGCTACAAGAGATGCTCACCGTCAAGTCGGACGACGTCGAAGGCCGCACCAAGATGTATAAAAACATCGTGGATGGCGACCACACCATGCAGGCAGGCATGCCGGAATCCTTCAACGTACTGGTGAAGGAAATCCGCTCGCTGGGCATCGATATCGAGTTAGAGAGCTAGGAGCCGTCCCATGAAAGATTTGGTGAAAGTACTCAAATCGCAGTCTCAGTCCGAAGAGTTTGACGCGATCAAGATTACCCTGGCGTCGCCGGACATGATTCGCTCCTGGTCGTTTGGCGAGGTGAAGAAGCCTGAGACCATCAACTACCGTACCTTTAAGCCGGAGCGGGACGGTCTGTTCTGCGCCAAGATTTTTGGTCCGGTAAAAGACTATGAGTGCTTGTGCGGCAAATATAAGCGCATGAAGCACCGCGGTATTATCTGCGAAAAATGTGGCGTTGAAGTAACCAAGGCCGCCGTGCGTCGTGAGCGCATGGGGCACATTGAGCTGGCTTCTCCGGTTGCTCACATCTGGTTTCTGAAGTCACTGCCGTCGCGGATTGGCATGTTCCTCGATATGACCCTGCGTGATATTGAGCGCGTGCTGTATTTCGAAAGCTTTGTCGTCATCGATCCGGGCATGACCACGCTGGAGCGTGGTCAGCTGCTCAACGACGAGCAGTACTTCGAAGCGCTGGAAGAGTTCGGCGACGACTTCGATGCCCGTATGGGTGCCGAAGCGGTTCAGGAACTGCTCAAAGACATCGATCTGGAAGAAGAGATCAATCATCTGCGTGAAGAGATTCCGCAGACCAACTCTGAAACCAAGATCAAGAAGCTTTCCAAGCGCTTGAAGCTACTGGAGGCGTTCTACCACTCTGGCAATGCGCCGGCGTGGATGGTCATGGAAGTGCTGCCCGTGCTGCCGCCGGATCTTCGTCCGCTGGTACCGCTGGACGGTGGCCGTTTCGCGACCTCCGATCTCAACGACCTTTACCGTCGGGTGATCAACCGTAACAACCGTCTGAAGCGTCTGCTCGATCTTAATGCGCCGGATATCATCGTGCGCAACGAGAAGCGCATGCTGCAGGAAGCGGTCGATGCGCTGCTAGATAACGGCCGTCGTGGCCGTGCGATCACGGGCTCTAACAAGCGTCCGCTGAAATCGCTCGCCGATATGATCAAAGGTAAGCAGGGTCGTTTCCGTCAGAACTTGCTGGGTAAGCGTGTCGACTACTCGGGCCGTTCGGTTATTACCGTGGGTCCGACCCTGCGTCTGCACCAGTGTGGTTTGCCAAAGAAAATGGCGCTTGAACTGTTCAAGCCGTTTATCTACTCCAAGCTGCAGTCGCTGGGCTACGCTTCAACGATCAAAGCTGCCAAGAAGATGGTCGAGCGCGAGCTGCCGGAAGTGTGGGACATCCTCGCCGATGTTATCCGCGAACACCCGGTACTGCTTAACCGCGCACCCACGCTTCACCGTCTGGGTATCCAGGCGTTTGAGCCGCTGTTGATCGAAGGTAAAGCGATCCAGCTACACCCGCTGGTATGTGCCGCCTACAACGCCGACTTTGACGGTGACCAGATGGCGGTACACGTACCGCTGACCCTGGAAGCCCAGCTTGAAGCGCGTGCGCTGATGATGGCCACCAACAACGTGCTGTCGCCCGCTAACGGCGAGCCGATCATCGTACCGTCGCAAGACGTTGTTCTGGGTCTTTACTACATGACCCGCGAAAAGATCAACGCCAAAGGCGAAGGCATGGTGTTCTCTGACCTTAACGAGGTCGAGCGCGCGTTTGGTACCCAGTCTGTATCGCTGCACGCCCGGGTTAAAGTGCGCCTGGACGAGATCGATATTGAAGAGGAAACCGGCGAGCGCAGCTTTCATCGGCGTATTTACGACACTACCGTTGGCCGTGCGATGTTATTCCGCATTTTGCCGGAAGGTGTGCCGTTTGAGCTGATCGATCAGCCGATGAAGAAGAAGGCGATCTCCAGCCTGATCAACGAAGTCTATCGTCGTGCCGGCCTTAAGCCGACCGTCATCTTCGCTGACCAGCTGATGTACACCGGCTTCCGCTTAGCGACTTGGTCCGGCGCCTCTATCGGTGTTAACGACTTCGTTATCCCCGAAGCCAAAACTGAGATCGTTGACGCGGCGGAAGCCGAAGTTAAAGAGATCGAAGACCAGTTCTCTTCTGGCCTGGTAACCGCCGGTGAGAAGTACAACAAGGTTATCGATATCTGGTCGAAGGCCAACGATAAAGTCGCCAAGGCGATGATGGTCGGCATTTCGAAAGAGACCGTGATCGATCGTGATGGCAACGAGGTTGAGCAGGATTCATTCAACAGCGTCTTCATCATGGCCGACTCTGGTGCTCGTGGTTCGGCTGCCCAGATTCGTCAGCTGGCCGGTATGCGTGGCCTGATGGCCAAGCCGGATGGTTCGATCATCGAAACGCCGATCGTTGCCAACTTCCGTGAAGGTCTGAACGTACTGCAGTACTTCATCTCGACTCACGGTGCACGTAAAGGTCTGGCGGATACGGCCCTGAAAACGGCCAACTCCGGTTACCTGACGCGTCGCTTGGTCGATGTGGCGCAAGATTTGGTTATTACTGAAGTAGATTGTGGTACCGAAAATGGCTTGACGCTGCATCCGATCATCGAAGGCGGCGACATCATTGTACCGCTCTCCCAGCGTGTCCTGGGTCGCGTGGTTGCGCAGGATGTCGTGCATCCGGGTAGCGGTGAAGTATTGATCGCTAAAGGGACATTGCTTGACGAGAAATGGTGTGCAGAGCTCGACACCATGGGCGTCGACGAAATTATCGTACGCTCCACGATTACCTGTGAAACGCCGCACGGCGTTTGTGCTTCCTGTTACGGCCGTGACTTGGCCCGTGGCCACCAGGTCAACATCGGTGAAGCTGTCGGCGTTATCGCTGCCCAGTCAATTGGTGAGCCGGGTACCCAGCTGACCATGCGTACCTTCCACATCGGCGGCGCAGCATCGCGTTCATCAGCCGTGGATAGCGTACAAGTGAAGCACGGCGGCAAGGTTCGCCTGCACAACATCAAGCATGTTGAGCGTGGTGACGGCAAGCTAGTGGTGGTCTCTCGTTCGAGCGCCTTGGCTGTTGCTGATGACCATGGTCGTGAACGCGAGTACTACAAGCTGCCTTACGGCGCCGAGCTCTCGGTACGCGACGGTGACGTCGTGGATGCCGGTGCCATTGTCGCCAAGTGGGACCCGCACACGCACCCGATCGTTGCCGAAGTAGAAGGTAAGGCGCAGTTCATCGATCTTGACGAAGGTGTCACCATGCATCGCAGTGTCGATGAGATGACCGGCCTCTCCTCTATTGAAGTTATCGAATCAGCCGCGCGTCCGATGGCTGGCCGCGACAAGCGTCCGATGGTCATGCTGCAGGATGCCGCAGGCGAGTACGTGTCTGTTTCCGGTTCTAACACCCCGGTGCAGTACTTGCTGCCAGGCAACTCGATTATTTCGGTTGATGACGGTGTGACTATCGGGGTGGGTGAAGTGGTTGCCCGTATCCCGGTAGAAGCCTCGGCGAACAAAGATATCACCGGTGGTCTGCCGCGGGTGGCTGACTTGTTCGAAGCGCGTAAGCCGAAAGAGTCGTCTATCCTGGCGGAAATCAGCGGTGTGATCAGCTTCGGTAAAGAGACCAAAGGTAAGCGTCGTCTGACTATTACGCCGGAATCTGGCGATCCGTTTGAGGCGTTGATTCCGAAATGGCGTCAAATCGCCGTCTTCGAAGGTGAAACCGTCGAAAAGGGCGAAGTGATTTCCGATGGGCCGAGCAATCCTCACGATATCCTGCGCTTGCTGGGTGTTGAGGAACTTGCCAAGTACATCACAGCCGAAGTGCAGGACGTTTATCGTCTGCAGGGCGTTGGCATCAATGATAAGCACATCGAAGTGATCGTGCGTCAGATGCTGCGCAAGGTAGAGCTTACTGATTCAGGCGACTCTGACTTCATCACCGGCGACCAAGCTGAGCTTGTGCGTGTGTTGGAACAGAACGAGCGTCTGGAAAAAGAGAAGAAATTCCCGGCCAAGTATCAGCGTATGCTGCTGGGTATTACCAAGGCCAGCTTGGCCACCGAGTCGTTCATTTCCGCGGCCTCCTTCCAGGAGACAACCCGCGTATTGACCGAAGCAGCGGTGACTGGCAAGCGCGATTATCTGCGCGGCCTGAAAGAAAACGTGGTAGTGGGTCGTCTGATACCGGCAGGTACCGGTTTGACCCACCACGCAGAACGTCGTCGCAAGCGCGAAGGCGTTGAGCAACTGTTCAATCCCTCGGCGACCGAGGTAGAGCAGGAGCTAGGTGCCCAGTTAACCGCTCTCGATTCCGACGACGAGCTGTAAATTTGGTGCTTGAAACAAGCAGTAAAATTAGTAAGTAGCAATAAGTTGCTGACCTAAAAACGTCACCTTACTGGTAAAACCGCCAGTAAGGCTTGACGGCACCTAGGGTCAGCCTTTAGAATGCGCAGCCTTTAACAGTGGGGTGGGTGCGCCCGCATCCGCTGCATGTATTTGTTAAAAGGCTAAGGCAACCATTGGAGTCAGCTAAACACCATGGCAACGATTAATCAGCTAGTGCGCAAGCCGCGCAAGCGCCCCGTCACCAAAAGTGACGTGCCAGCGCTGCAGGCATGCCCGCAAAAACGTGGCGTATGTACGCGCGTTTACACCACCACCCCGAAGAAGCCTAACTCGGCCCTGCGTAAGGTTTGCCGTGTGCGTCTTACCAACGGCTTTGAAGTGTCTTCTTACATCGGTGGTGAAGGTCACAACCTTCAAGAACACTCTGTCGTTTTGATTCGCGGCGGCCGTGTAAAGGATTTGCCAGGTGTGCGTTATCACACCGTGCGTGGCGCCCTTGACACCTCCGGCGTTCAAAATCGTCGTCAGGGTCGTTCTAAATACGGTACTAAGCGTCCTAAGTCCTAAGGGCTAAGTCCTAAGAGATTGGGTTGCTGTGCAACACTGCCCTGTTAAACGGGTTTGTTGAGTAACGATTATCACGAATTTGACGGTCTGATAAGAGTAAGGTCGGGCGGCGCTCATCTCAGGATGAGCTGCAGGAGTTCCGGGTTTACCTGAAAGATCCTTAATTGAGGGCTTATCATGCCTAGAAGAAGAGTAGTAGCCAAACGCGAAATCCTGCCGGATCCTAAGTTCGGAAGTGAGCGTCTGGCGAAGTTCATGAACCACCTGATGGTCAGCGGCAAGAAGTCCATAGCTGAGCGTATCGTCTACGGTGCGTTGGACAAGGTTGCCGAGCGTAGTAAAGAAGATCCGCTGGAGATCTTCGACAAAGCGCTGGAAGCCATCCAGCCGATGGTCGAAGTGAAGTCGCGCCGCGTTGGTGGTGCGACCTATCAGGTGCCGGTTGAAGTACGTCCGTCTCGCCGTCAAGCGCTCGCCATGCGCTGGCTGGTAGACGCGGCGCGTCGTCGCGGTGAGAAAACCATGGTGCAGCGTCTGGCTGGCGAAATGCTGGATGCCGCTGAAGGTAAAGGTTCTGCCGTTAAGAAGCGCGAAGACGTGCATCGTATGGCAGAAGCCAACAAAGCGTTCTCGCACTACCGTTTCTAAAATCGGCGTTTCTAAAATCGGCGTTTTCGAGTGCGGCGATTTAAGTTTAGGTTTATATATGCACGTTGTTCAGCATCGCAAAATGTTTGCTGAGGCGCGTCGTTGCAATACATTAGTTGCAACACCTAACCGCTACCATGCTGTGGTAGCGGCGGTAGCATAAGCCTCGCTTGCATACGTCGCTAAATTAACGAGCATCGCCAACAAACGGGAGCTTCACCGTGGCACGCAAGACACCACTGAATCGTTATCGCAATATTGGTATCGTCGCTCACGTTGACGCGGGTAAAACCACGACGACTGAGCGGGTACTGTTTTACACCGGCCTTTCCCACAAAGTAGGGGAAGTGCACGACGGTGCTGCCACCATGGACTGGATGGAGCAGGAGCAGGAGCGTGGTATTACTATCACCTCAGCTGCGACGACCTGTTTCTGGCAGGGCATGAACAAGCAGTTCCCTGAGCACCGTATTAACATTATCGACACCCCAGGGCACGTTGACTTCACCATTGAAGTTGAACGTTCTCTGCGCGTACTCGATGGTGCGGTTGTTGTACTGTGTGGTTCTTCCGGCGTTCAGCCGCAGACCGAAACAGTATGGCGCCAAGCCAACAAGTACGAAGTGCCACGTATGGTCTTCGTAAACAAGATGGACCGTACCGGTGCTGACTTCTTCATGGTCGTTGACCAGTTGAAAGAGCGCCTGGGTGCTAATGCTGTGCCGATCCAGATTAACTGGGGCACGGAAGAAGACTTTAAAGGCGTTATCGACCTTATCCAGATGAAAGCCATCCTGTGGGATGAGGAAAGTCTGGGTATGTCCTATGACCTCGTGGATATTCCTGCAGAGCTACAAGAAACTGCAGACAAGTACCGTGAGCAAATGGTCGAAGCGGCTGCCGAAGGCTCTGATGAGCTGATGGAGAAATACCTCGAAGGTAACGAACTTACCATCGAAGAGATCAAAGCCGGACTGCGCGCGCGTACGCTTGCTAACGATATCGTTCTGGTCACCTGTGGTTCTGCCTTTAAGAACAAGGGTGTTCAGGCTGTGCTGGATGGTGTTATCGAATTCATGCCGTCGCCGACAGAAGTTAAGGCGATCGAAGGTGAGCTCGACGACAAAGACGGCACCGTTGATACTCGCGAAGCTGATGACAGTGCGCCGTTTGCGGCGTTGGCGTTTAAAATCGCGACCGACCCCTTCGTTGGTACACTGACCTTTATTCGCGTCTACTCGGGCGTTCTGAAATCTGGTGACGGCGTGTACAACTCCGTTAAGCAGAAGAAAGAGCGTGTTGGTCGTATCGTTCAGATGCACGCCAACTCTCGTGAAGAGATCAAAGAAGTACTGGCGGGTGATATCGCTGCTTGTATCGGTCTGAAAGACGTCACCACGGGTGATACTCTTTGCGACATCGATAACAAGATTGTTCTCGAGCGTATGGAATTCCCGGATCCGGTTATCTCGGTAGCTGTTGAGCCGAAGACCAAATCTGACCAGGAAAAAATGGGCGTTGCACTGGGTAAACTGGCCCAGGAAGATCCCTCTTTCCAGGTTAAGACCGACGAAGAAACCGGTCAGACGATTATCTCTGGCATGGGTGAGCTTCACCTTGACATCCTCGTTGACCGTATGCGTCGCGAGTTTAAGGTTGAGGCTAATATCGGTAAGCCGCAGGTTGCCTATCGCGAAACCATCCGCGGCAATATTGAGCAAGAAGGCAAGTTCGTACGTCAGTCGGGCGGTCGTGGTCAGTACGGTCACGTTTGGTTGCGTATCGAGCCGCTGACTGCTGAAGAAAAGGGTGAAGGCGAAGATGAAATCTTCTTCAAATTCAACTCTGAAATCGTAGGCGGTGCGGTTCCTAAGGAATACGTCCCTGCGGTTGAGAAAGGGGCTTACGAGCAGCTCAAAAACGGCGTCATCGCGGGTTACCCGATGATTGACGTTAAAGTAACGCTGTTCGACGGCTCTTTCCACGACGTGGACTCGAACGAGACTGCGTTCAAGATTGCTTCTTCTATGGCAGTGAAAGAAGGTGCCAGGAAGGCCAAGGCCGTGCTGCTGGAGCCGGTGATGAAGGTCGAAATCGTGACCCCCGAAGAATTTATGGGTGACGTCATGGGCGACCTGAGCCGTCGTCGCGGCTTGGTGCAGGGCATGGATGACTCCTCTTCTGGTAAAGTCATTCGTGCAACGGTGCCACTGGGCGAGATGTTCGGTTACGCAACCGATCTGCGCTCACAGACCCAGGGCCGTGCGAGCTACTCCATGGAGTTCTCGAAGTACGACGAGGCGCCCTCCAGCGTCGTTGAAGCCGTCATCAATCAAAACGGTTAACCGTTAGCAACGTAAAGAGGTTATAGCAGTGGCTAAGGAAAAATTTGAACGTTCCAAACCGCACGTCAACGTCGGCACCATCGGTCACGTCGACCACGGTAAAACGACCCTGACGGCGGCCCTAACCCGCGTGTCTGCTGAGGTTTTCGGCGGCGACTGGCGTGAGTTTGATACCATCGATAACGCTCCTGAAGAGCGTGAGCGCGGTATCACCATCGCTACTTCCCACGTGGAATACCAGTCTGAAGATCGCCACTACGCGCACGTAGACTGCCCAGGACACGCTGACTATGTTAAGAACATGATCACCGGTGCTGCGCAGATGGACGGCGCGATCCTGGTATGTTCTGCCGCAGACGGCCCGATGCCGCAAACGCGCGAGCACATCCTGCTGTCTCGCCAGGTTGGCGTACCGTTCATCGTTGTGTTCCTGAACAAAGCGGACATGGTCGATGACGAAGAGCTGCTCGAGCTGGTAGAAATGGAAGTTCGCGAACTTCTCGACCAGTACGACTTCCCGGGCGACGACACGCCGATCATCACTGGTTCTGCCCTGATGGCACTGAACGGTGAAGATGAGAACGGCATGGGTACTACCGCCGTTGCTAATCTGATCAAGGCACTGGATGCTTACATCCCTGAGCCTGAGCGTGCGATCGACCAGCCGTTCCTGATGCCGATCGAAGACGTGTTCTCTATCTCTGGCCGCGGTACTGTTGTTACCGGTCGTGTAGAGCGCGGCATCGTTAAAGCGGGCGAAGAAGTGGAAATCGTGGGTATCCGCGACACCACCAAAACGATCGTTACCGGTGTTGAAATGTTCCGTAAGCTGCTCGACGAAGGTCGTGCTGGTGAGAACGTTGGCGCCCTGCTGCGTGGTACTAAGCGTGATGACGTCGAGCGTGGCCAAGTATTGGCCAAGCCGGGCACCATCAACCCGCACACTACCTTCGAAGCAGAAGTTTACGTACTGTCCAAAGAAGAGGGTGGTCGTCACACGCCTTTCTTCAAGGGCTACCGTCCGCAGTTCTACTTCCGTACCACCGATGTAACCGGTACTTGTGAGCTGCCGGAAGGCGTTGAAATGGTCATGCCGGGTGACAACGTGCAGATGGTTGTTACCTTGATCGCTCCGATCGCAATGGACGAAGGCTTGCGCTTCGCTATTCGTGAAGGCGGCCGTACTGTCGGTGCTGGCGTTGTGGCCAAAATCGTCAAGTAAGCGTCATGCTTGAGTGATGAAGGGGGCTCTGATGAGCCCCCTTTTCTGCGCACCAACAGCAAATGTTTGACATGGGCTTTTGGCGTGCCTATAATGCGCATCCTTTGAATGCGTGGGTAGACGGCTCGCGCCGTCGACATCCATTGGAGTTTAGGGCAAATGCAGAACCAAAAGATTCGCATTCGGTTGAAAGCTTTCGACCATCGCCTGATCGATCAGTCCACAGCGGAGATTGTTGAAACCGCTAAGCGTACTGGTGCTCAGGTTCGTGGACCGATTCCGCTGCCGACCAACCGCGAGCGTTACACCATTCTGATCTCGCCGCACGTCAACAAAGATGCGCGTGACCAGTATGAGATTCGTACGCACAAGCGTGTGCTCGACATTGTTGAGCCGACTGAGAAAACTGTTGATGCATTGATGAAGCTCGATCTCGCCGCAGGCGTTGACGTGCAAATCAAGCTCAACTAATTACACTAGTCACTTTGCGGCCCAGCGCTCATCGCTCGTTATAGCGAGCTAGTATGAGCAGCAGCCGCCGCGCCGTGAGGCGCCATACAATGTGCTAGTGGAATGCTCTGGAAAGGGCAGCCATAGCGGGTGATAGCCCCGTACACTATAGGAGACTGAGTATGACTATCGGTTTAGTCGGTAAAAAGGCCGGGATGACCCGTGTCTTTACCGAAGACGGCGCGTCTGTGCCCGTAACCGTTATTGAAGTTGATCCTAATCGTGTTACTCGCGTTAAGTCTGTCGAATCTGACGGCTACGCAGCGATTCAGGTTACATCTGGCTCTCGCAAAGCGAAGCACCTCACCAAAGCGCAAGCTGGTCAGTTTGCCAAGGCGGGTGTTGAAGCTGGTCGTGCACTGATGGAATTTCGTCTTGTAGAAGGCGAAGAAATTCCTGAAGTCGGCGGCGAACTCACCGTATCCCTCTTCGAAGCTGGTCAAATGGTAGACGTGACTGGCACCTCTAAGGGTAAAGGCTTCCAGGGTGCTGTTAAGCGCTGGAACTTCCGTACCCAAGACATGACTCACGGTAACTCTCTGTCGCATCGCGCGCCGGGTTCTATCGGCATGTGTCAGACGCCGGGTCGCGTTTTCAAAGGCAAAAAAATGGCCGGTCAAATGGGTAATGCCCGTTGCACCGTACAGAGCCTTGAGATCGTCCGTGTCGACGCCGAGCGTAACTTGCTGCTGATTAAAGGCGCCGTACCGGGTGCTCCTGGTAGTGACGTTATCGTTCGCAGCGCCGTGAAAGCAGGCTGAAGGGGATAATTACCAATGAATCTGAATCTTGCTGCAGGCACGGGTACCGTTGAAGTAGCCGACGCCACTTTTGGCAAAGAATTCAACGAAGCGCTCGTTCATCAGGTTGTCACTGCCTATTTGGCGGCTGGTCGTCAGGGAACCCGCGCACAAAAGAGCCGTTCCGACGTTCGTGGTGGTGGTAAAAAACCGTGGCGTCAGAAAGGCACCGGTCGTGCACGTGCCGGTACCATCCGCTCTCCGCTATGGCGTAGTGGTGGCGTAACCTTCGCGGCGCGTCCGCAAGACTACACCCAGAAGGTTAACCGCAAGATGTACCGTGCAGCGATGCGCTCCATCTTGTCAGAGCTGGTACGTCAAGAGCGTTTAGTCGCGATTGAAGAGTTCATCGTCGATGCGCCTAAGACCAAGCAGGTAGCTGCCAAGCTGAAAGAGCTCAACCTTGAAAAAGTGTTGATCGTCACTGAAGAAATCGACGAGAAGCTCTATTTGGCCGCGCGCAACCTTCCCCACGTTGACGTGGTGGATGTCGCGGCAGCTGACCCGGTAAGCCTGGTAGCCTTTGATAAGGTCCTGATTACCGTCTCCGCCCTGCGTAAATTCGAGGAGAAGCTGGCATGAACCAGGAACGCGTATTTAAGGTTCTGCTTGGGCCGCACGTGACCGAAAAGGCCGCAATGGCAGCCGAGCGCAACCAGTACGTTTTCAAGGTGGCATCTGATGCTACTAAGCCCGAGATCAAAAAGGCCGTTGAAGCACTCTTCGGCAAAAAGGTCGGCAGTGTTCAGGTTCTGAACATGAAGGGCAAAACAAAACGTACTGCGAACGGCGTTGGCCTGCGTAAGGGTTACCGCAAAGCGTATGTGACCCTGGCTGCGGGTGAAACGCTCGAAGACTTCTCTGGCGCCGAATAAGGGCAGGAGTACGGATAATGGCAATCGTCAAGACCAAACCCACTTCCGCCGGTCGTCGCCACGTCGTCAAGATCGTTGGCGAGGAACTGTTTAAAGGCCGTGCCTATGCACCGCTTTTAGAAAAACAGTCCAAGTCCGGCGGCCGGAATAATTACGGTCGTATCACCACCCGCCACGTGGGCGGTGGTCATCGTCACCACTATCGGTTGATCGATTTCAAGCGCACCAAGGATGGCATTCCTGCCACCGTTGAGCGCCTGGAGCACGATCCCAATCGCAGTGCGCACATTGCACTGCTGAAGTATGCCGATGGTGAGCGTCGTTACATCATTGCACCGAAAGGTGTCAGCGCGGGTGACGTGCTGGAATCTGGTGTTAACGCATCAATCAAGAAAGGCAATGCCTTGCCGCTGCGTAACGTTCCGCTGGGTTCTACGGTGCACTGCATCGAACTCAAGCCGGGCAAAGGTGCGCAGATTGCTCGCAGTGCCGGTACAAGCGCCCAGTTGGTTGCTCGTGAAGGTAACTATGCCACCTTGCGTCTTCGCTCTGGCGAAATGCGTAAAGTGTTGGCCGAGTGCCGCGCGACGTTGGGTGAAGTGAGCAACTCTGAGCACAGCCTGCGTCAACTTGGCAAGGCCGGTGCGAAGCGCTGGAGAGGCGTGCGTCCGACTGTTCGCGGTGTCGCGATGAACCCAGTCGATCACCCGCACGGTGGTGGCGAAGGCCGCACCAGTGGTGGTCGTCACCCGGTATCCCCATGGGGTGTGCCGACTAAGGGTCACAAGACGCGTAAGAACAAGCGCACCGACAAGCTGATCATTCGTCGTCGTAATAAGACGCGTTGATCTAAATTGCCAAGACATTAAGAGGTAACGGCTGTGCCACGTTCACTAAAGAAAGGTCCCTTCATTGACCTTCATCTTTTGAAGAAGGTAGAGGCTGCAGTGGAGAAGAGCGATCGCAAACCAATTAAGACTTGGTCGCGTCGTTCTATGATCCTGCCCAATATGGTAGGCCTCACTATCGCGGTCCATAATGGTCGCCAACACGTCCCGGTGCACGTCTCCGAGGAAATGGTTGGCCACAAATTGGGCGAATTCGCTGCAACCCGCACTTACCGTGGGCATGCGGCGGATAAAAAAGCCAAACGGTAAGCCAGAGAGGATTGAGAGATGGAAGTCACAGCTAAGCTGCTTGGCGCTCGTTTATCCGCCCAGAAGGCCCGTTTGGTGGCTGACCAGGTGCGCGGTAAACCTGTCGCCGAGGCACTCGACCTGCTGACCTTCTCACCGAAGAAGGCTGCCAAGCTGGTTAAGAAGGTGCTGCAATCCGCGATTGCGAATGCGGAAGAAAATAACGGCATGGATATTGACGAGCTGCGTGTCTCGACCATCTGCGTCGATGAGGGCATGACGCTCAAGCGTATCAAGCCGCGTGCCAAGGGGCGTGCGGATCGTATCTTGAAGCGCACGTGCCACATCACCGTCAAGGTAGCCGAGAAGTAGGAGTCGACCGATGGGTCAGAAAGTCAATCCAACAGGCATTCGACTGGGCATCGTCAAAGACCATGCTTCTGTCTGGTATGCTGAGCGCGGCGCTTACGCCGATAAGCTCAATAACGATCTCGAAGTGCGTAGCTTCCTGGAAGAGCGTCTTAAAAGCGCCTCTGTTAGCCGCATCCACATCGAGCGTCCGGCGAACAATGCCCGCATCACCATTCACACTGCCCGTCCGGGTATCGTGATTGGTAAGAAAGGTGAAGATGTCGACCGTTTGCGTCGCGATCTCACCCAGATGATGGGTGTACCCGTGCATGTGAACATCGAAGAAGTTCGCAAGCCGGAGCTGGATGCCAAGCTAGTCGCTGCTAACGTAGCGGGTCAGCTTGAGCGTCGCGTGATGTTCCGTCGTGCTATGAAGCGCGCGGTACAGAACGCAATGCGTCTTGGCGCTGGTGGCATCAAGATTCAGCTGTCAGGTCGTCTTGGTGGCGCTGAAATCGCACGTACCGAATGGTACCGCGAAGGTCGCGTTCCGCTGCACACGTTGCGTGCGGATATCGACTACGCCACTTACGAAGCTCACACCACCTATGGCGTTATCGGCGTCAAAGTGTGGATCTTCAAGGGTGAAATCCTCGGTGGTATCGAGGAAGTACGTGCCAAGGCCAAACAGCCTGCCGGCAACGCGCCCAAGAAGAAAGGTTCCAGGTAAGGGGAGAGCGAGTCGATGTTACAGCCCAAGCGTATGAAATTCCGCAAGATGATGAAAGGCCGCAACCGTGGCCTGGCGCATCGCGGAAGCAAGATCAGCTTCGGGGAATACGGCCTTAAAGCTACTGGTCGCGGCCGCATCACTGCGCGTCAGATCGAAGCAGGCCGTCGTGCGATCACACGTCACGTAAAGCGTGGCGGTAAGATTTGGATCCGCGTTTTCCCTGATAAGCCGATCTCCAAGAAGCCGCTCGAAGTTCGTATGGGTAAAGGTAAAGGTTCTGTTGAGTACTGGGTTGCCCAGATCCAACCGGGTCGGGTCCTGTATGAAATTGAAGGCGTGTCGGAAGAGCTCGCTCGTGAAGCGTTTGAGCTTGCCGCACAGAAAATGCCCTTATCCACCACCTTTGCGAAACGGACGGTGATGTGATGAAAGCCCAGGAAATTCGTGAAAAGTCCGCAGGAGAGCTCCAGGAGCAACTCCTCGAACTCCTCCGCGAGCAGTTTAACCTGCGCATGCAGAAGGCCACTGGCCAACTGAGCCAGACTCATCTGCTCAAGCAGGTCCGCCGGGATATCGCCCGGGTTAAGACTTTGCTCAACGAGAAGGCAGGTGATTGAGATGGCCGAAGAAAACACAAAGCGTACGCTCACTGGTAAAGTGGTGAGCGATAAGATGGACAAGTCCATCGTCGTCATGATCGAGCGGCGCGAGCGTCACCCGATCTACGGAAAATACGTTAAGCGCTCCACCAAGCTGCACGCCCATGACGAGGCGAACCAGGCTAAGGCAGGCGATACGGTTTCCATTCAGGAGTGCCGTCCGCTTTCCAAAAAGAAAGCCTGGACGCTCGTCGAGGTGGTTGAACACGCCAAGGGTTAATCCCGAGGCTGTCCAATCAGTGTAGTCAGATTAGGTTTGGAGAAAACCGATGATTCAGACTCAGACAATGCTGGATGTCGCTGACAACAGCGGAGCGCGCCGGGTGCAGTGCATCAAGGTGTTAGGCGGTTCACACCGTCGCTATGCTCGCGTTGGTGATATCATCAAGGTCACGGTTAAGGAAGCGATTCCGCGTGGCAAGGTCAAAAAAGGCCAGGTGCTAAAAGCGGTCGTGGTCCGGACCCGTAGTGGCGTCCGTCGTCCCGACGGTTCGCTCATCCGTTTCGATGGAAATGCGGCAGTTTTGTTGAATAACACCAACGAACAGCCCATCGGTACCCGTATTTTTGGGCCGGTGACTCGTGAACTTCGTAATGAAAAGTTCATGAAGATCATTTCCTTAGCGCCTGAAGTGCTGTAAGGAGCGAGGCGGATATGCAAAAGATCAAACGTGACGATGAAGTCATCGTCATCGCCGGGAAGGATAAAGGCAAACGTGGCACCGTTAAGCGGGTATTAGAGAACCGCTTTTTGGTGTCCGGTGTGAACATGATTAAACGTCACACCAAGCCAAATCCCATGGCGGGTAATCAGGGCGGTATCGTCGAGCGTGAGGCTCCGATTCACGCGTCCAACGTAGCCATCTTCAATTCGGAGACCGGTAAGGCGGATCGCGTCGGCTTCCAAGTGAAGGAAGACGGTACCAAGGTACGTATCTACAAGTCGACGCAGACGCAGATCGACGCCTAACGCGAGTCGGGTAGCAAAATGGCGAACTTGAAAGAACGTTATCAAAACGAGGTAGCAGCTCAACTCAAACAAGAGTTCAGCTATGCCAACGTTATGCAGGTACCCCGGATCACGAAAGTGACTCTGAATATGGGTATCGGCGAAGCAGTCAACGACAAAAAGTTGATTGACAATGCCATCGGTGATCTAGAGAAACTCTCTGGTCAAAAGCCGTTGGTGACCAAGGCACGTAAGTCCATCGCGGGCTTCAAGGTGCGCGAAGGTTGGCCAATCGGCATCAAGGTAACACTGCGCGCTGAGCGTATGTGGGACTTCTTGGACCGTTTGGTTTACATCGCGATTCCCCGCGTGCGTGACTTCCGTGGTCTTAACCCGAAGTCTTTTGACGGTCGCGGCAATTACTCCATGGGTGTGCGTGAGCAGATCATCTTCCCGGAGATCGAGTATGATAAGATCGATCGTATCCGGGGGTTGGACGTCACTATCACTACTACCGCCAAAACCGACGAGGAAGGTCGTGCGCTATTAACCGCACTGAACTTCCCCTTCAAGAAATAAGGGTTGGATCATGGCTAAGAAAAGTATGATAGAGCGTGAGCTTAAGCGTACGCAGCTGGTGGCGAAGTACGCCGCCAAGCGCGCCGAGCTTAAGAAAATCATCTCGGATGTGAACACGTCTGAGGAAGACCGCTTCGAGGCGACGCTGAAGCTGCAGCAACTGCCGCGTGACTCAAGCCCGGTACGTCAGCGTAACCGCTGCCGTATCACCGGTCGTCCGCACGGTTTTTACAACAAGTTCGGCCTCGGCCGTAACAAGCTGCGTGAAGCCGCCATGCGTGGCGACGTTCCTGGTCTGAAAAAGTCCAGTTGGTAACGCCACGTAGTATCATCAGGAGCGCACATTAAATGAGCATGCAAGACACTCTGGCGGATATGTTTACTCGTATCCGCAATGCGCAGATGGCCACCAAGGAGACGGCTACCATGCCGTCCTCCAAGCTGAAAGTACAAGTGGCCCGAGTGCTAAAGGAAGAAGGCTACATTGCCGACTTTACGGTTGCCGAAGGTGTTAAGCCTGAGCTAACCATCACTCTCAAGTACTTTGAGGGTAAGCCGGTCATTGAGCATATTCAGCGGGTTTCCAAGCCGTCCCTGCGCCGTTACATGGGTAAGGACAACTTGCCTAAGGTCGCCGATGGTCTCGGTATCGCGATTGTCACCACGTCAACGGGTGTCATGACCGATCGTGCCGCGCGCCAAGCGGGTGTCGGTGGCGAAGTCATCTGCACCGTATTCTAGGAGGCTGGAATGTCCCGCATAGCGAAATATCCGGTTAAAGTGCCTGCCAGTGTTGAGATTAAAATCAATGCTGACCAGCTGACCGCCAAAGGCGGACAAGGCACACTATCGATGACCATTCACCCAGATGTGGTGATTGGTCAAGAAGATGGTCAGCTGACCTTCGCCCCGAGTGAGTCTGCCAAGAGCTGGGCAATGGCCGGTACTACCCGCGCCTTAGTTCAGAACCTGGTAACGGGCGTATCCGAGGGCTTCACACGAACCCTCGAAATTGTTGGCGTCGGTTATCGTGCCCAAGCTAAGGGCCAGACGCTCAATCTTTCACTGGGCTTCTCGCACCCGGTCGACTACGAACTGCCTGAAGGTGTCTCAGCGGAAACGCCGAAGAACACCGTGATCGTGCTGAAAAGCGCGAACAAGCAGCAGCTCGGTCAGTGCGCCGCGGAAATCCGCGCTTTCCGTCCGCCCGAGCCGTATAAAGGCAAGGGTGTACGGTACGCCGACGAGCAGGTGCGTCGCAAAGAAGCCAAGAAGAAGTAAGGCAGGGTTATGAACGCGAAGAAAGAATCTCGTCTCCGTCGTGCCCGCCGCGCTCGCGCCAAGATCCGCGAGCTGGGCGTGTATCGCCTGTGCGTCAACCGTACCCCGCGTCACATCTATGCGCAGATTATCTCGCCAGATGGTGGCAAAGTGCTAGCCAGTGCTTCTACGCTGGACAAAGCACTGCGCGAGGGTGCGACCGGTAACTCAGATGCCGCCTCTAAAGTAGGTGCACTGATTGCCGAACGCGCTAAAGAAGCAGGCATCACCCAGGTGGCCTTCGACCGTGCTGGCTTTAAGTATCACGGCCGCGTTAAGGCGCTGGCCGACGCCGCACGTGAAGGCGGCCTGGAATTCTAAAGGGTTTTACGATGGCGAAGAACGAACAGCAAAGCGGTGATCTGCAAGAGAAGTTAGTGCAGGTCAACCGCGTCGCCAAGGTGGTCAAGGGTGGTCGTATTTTCGGCTTCACCGCACTGACCGTCGTTGGTGATGGTAAAGGTCGTGTCGGTTTCGGACGTGGCAAGGCGCGTGAAGTGCCTGTCGCAATCCAGAAAGCGATGGATCAAGCTCGTCGCAACATGGTCAAGGTGAACCTCGCTGGCCACACGCTGCAGTACCCGGTAAAAGCCCGTCATGGTGCTTCCAAGGTGTACATGCAGCCGGCTTCCGAAGGTACCGGTATCATCGCCGGTGGCGCCATGCGCTCTGTACTAGAGCTTGCCGGTGTCCACGACGTACTGGCCAAGTGCTACGGTTCCACTAACCCGGTTAACGTGGTACGGGCGACTGTTAAAGGTCTCTCCTCCATGCAAGCACCGGAAGACGTGGCCGCTAAGCGCGGTCTGTCTGTCGAAGCGATCACGGGGTAAGGCACCATGGCAGCAACGATCAAGGTTACCCAGATCCGCAGCACCATCGGCATTATGCCCAAGCACAAAGCTACTATGAAAGGCTTGGGTCTGCGTCGCATCGGTCATACGGTTGAACTGGAAGACACCCCTGCCGTACGCGGCATGATCCACAAGGTAACTTACCTTGTGCGCGTTGAGGGAGAGTAATCCATGAAGCTCAATAACCTAAGCCCGGCTCCGGGCTCCAAACACGCTGCAAAGCGCGTTGGTCGTGGCATCGGTTCCGGTCTTGGTAAGACCGGTGGCCGTGGTCACAAAGGTCAGAAAGCACGTAGTGGCGGCAGTGTTAAGCCCGGTTTCGAAGGCGGTCAGATGCCTTTGCAGCGTCGTTTGCCGAAATTCGGCTTTACGTCTGCAAAATCTCTGGTCTCTGAAGAAGTACGCCTGGCTGAACTTGCCAAAGTCGCGGGTGGCGAAGTCACCCTAGCGTCTTTGAAAGACGCCAACGTGCTAAAGGATTCTACGCTACATGCGAAGATCATCCTTTCTGGCGAATTGAAAACGGCGGTTACCGTTCGCGGACTCAAGGTCACCAAAGGTGCCCGTGAAGCGATCGAAGCCGCTGGCGGCAAGGTAGAGGACTAAATGGCCAAGTCAGGAAAAATGCCGGCGATGGGCAGCGGTCTGAGTGAACTGTGGGCGCGTTTGCGCTTCGTGCTCCTCGCCATCGTGGTGTACCGTATTGGTGCCCACATTCCCGTACCCGGTATCAATCCTGACCAGCTTGCTGCCTTGTTTAGGGAGCAACAGGGCACCATCCTGGGCATGTTTAACATGTTCTCGGGTGGCGCCCTGGAGCGCATGAGTGTTCTCGCCCTGGGTATCATGCCCTATATATCGGCGTCGATTATCATGCAGCTCATGACTGCGGTCTCCCCTCATCTTGAACAGCTCAAGAAAGAGGGTGAGGCTGGCCGCCGCAAGATTAGTCAGTACACCCGCTACGGCACGGTGATACTGGCGTTTGTCCAGGCTACCGGCATGTCCGTCGGTCTGGCTAGCCAAGGCATCGCGTACACTGCTGACTTCAGCTTCTACTTCACCGCCGTGATTACGTTTGTATCGGGTGCGGTGTTTATGATGTGGCTAGGTGAGCAGATTACCGAGAAGGGCATCGGCAACGGTATTTCGCTGCTGATCTTCGCCGGTATTGTCGCTGGACTGCCCAGTGCCGTGGGTCAAGCCTTCGAGCTTGCCCGTAATGAAGGGGCCTGGAATGTTCTGCCGCTGTTAGCGCTGTCAGTGTTAGGTATTGCGACTGTCGCCTTTGTCGTTTTCATTGAGCGCGGCCAACGCCGGCTCAAAGTGAATTACCCTCGGCGGCAAGTGGGCAATAAGATGTATGCAGGGCAAAGTAGCTACCTGCCTTTGAAGGTCAACATGGCCGGCGTAATTCCGGCGATTTTTGCCTCCAGTATTCTGCTCTTCCCGGCCTCTATTGGTCAGTGGGTAGGTGCCGGTGAAGGTATGGAGTGGTTGCAGCGTGCATCTCAGGCATTAGGCCCAGGTCAACCGCTTTACATCTTGCTTTTCGCGGCGGCAGTGGTATTCTTCTGCTTCTTTTACACAGCGCTGGTCTTCAACCCCAAGGATGTGGCTGACAATCTTAAAAAGTCAGGTGCTTTCCTGCCGGGCATTCGCCCCGGCGAGCAGACCGCTCGCTATATCGACAAGGTCATGACACGTCTAACCTTGTTCGGTGCCTTGTATATCACTGCGGTTTCCTTGATGCCCCAGTTCTTGATTGTGGCGTGGAACGTGCCGTTTTTCTTCGGCGGTACCTCGTTGTTAATCGTAGTCGTGGTCATCATGGACTTCATGGCCCAGGTGCAATCGCATCTCATGTCGCATCAGTATGACTCAGTGATGAAGAAGTCCAACCTGAAAGGCTACGGTAGCGGCGGTATCATGCGCTGAGGCGCCGCTCACCCCTATTAAGTTAGTGAGGGGGCGTGCCGCGAGCCGGTTTTTGGAGAAAGATCGATGAAAGTTCGAGCTTCCGTAAAGAAAATGTGCCGTAACTGCAAGATCATTCGTCGCAATGGCGCTGTCCGCGTCATCTGCAGCGAACCACGGCACAAACAACGCCAGGGTTAATCCCCCTGGGTTGTATTTAGCGGTGCCAGCATACCCCTTGCCTTAGGGCGCTAAAAGGGGTATGCTGTTGCGCCTTTTGTAGATGAATAAACGAGCAAGCCGCTCAAATTTCGGAGTAAGCTGATGGCCCGTATTGCAGGCGTCAATATCCCGGACAACAAGCATGCGGCGATCTCGCTGACCTATATCTTCGGGATTGGCCGTACCCGTGCTGAGCACATCTGTGCAGCAGCCGGTATTGCCATGAATGCCAAGATCCAGGACCTGTCTTCTGAAGAAGTCGACACCCTGCGTTCTGAAGTTGGCAAGTACACCGTAGAAGGCGACCTTCGTCGTGATGTCACGCTTAACATTAAGCGTCTCATGGACTTAGGCTGCTACCGTGGTCTGCGTCATCGTCGTAGTCTTCCGCTGCGTGGTCAGCGGACTAAGACTAACGCGCGCACCCGTAAGGGCCCGCGTAAGCCGATCCGCAAATAACACGCACGTTCTGGCGTAAAGACAGGAATAGACATCAACATGGCTAACCCGCGTAGTAACCGTAAAAAGGTTAAAAAGCAGGTAGTGGACGCGATTGCGCATATCCATGCCTCTTTTAACAACACGATCGTGACGATCACAGACCGCCAGGGCAACGCTCTTTCTTGGGCGACTGCCGGTGGTTCGGGTTTTCGTGGTTCTCGCAAGAGCACCCCGTTCGCTGCTCAAGTGGCAAGCGAACGTGCAGCAACTGCTGCAGCCGAGTATGGTGTGAAAAACGTAGACGTACTGGTTAAAGGTCCAGGACCCGGTCGTGAATCCGCCGTGCGCGCACTGAATGCCGCCGGCTTCCGCGTGCAAAGCATCGTAGACGCGACGCCCATTCCCCATAATGGCTGCCGTCCGCCGAAGAAACGCCGCGTTTAAGGAGACAGATTCATGGCTCGTTATATTGGACCGAAGTGCAAACTGTCTCGTCGTGAAGGCACCGACCTCTTTTTGAAGAGTGGTGTGACTCCCTTCGAGAAAAAGTGTAAATCCGAGCAAATCCCGGGTGTACACGGCCAGCGTCGTCAACGTCTTTCAGACTACGGCTTGCAGCTTCGCGAGAAGCAAAAAGTACGTCGCATGTATGGCGTACTCGAAAAACAGTTCCGTAACTACTACAAAGAAGCCGCTCGCCTGAAAGGCGCGACTGGTGAAGTATTGTTGCAGTTGCTCGAATCCCGACTGGATAATGTCGTCTACCGCATGGGCTTCGGCTCGACTCGCTCTGAAGCGCGTCAGCTGGTCAGCCACAAGGCGATTTCCGTGAACGGCCGCACCGTTAACGTAGCTTCCTATCAAGTGAAGCCGGGTGACGTTGTTTCCATTCGCGAAAAGGCGAAAAACCAAGCACGTATTCAAAGCGCGTTGTCCATTGCGGCCAACCGTGGCGATATCGCTTGGATCGAAATCGACGCCAAGAAGATGGAAGGCACTTTCAAGGCTCTGCCTGAACGCGGTGACCTGTCTGCCGACATCAACGAAAACCTGATCGTCGAGCTGTACTCCAAGTAAGCAGTTTTCTGTTTCTTGTCAATCTGGTGCGGGTGTAACGCCCGCGCCAGGTCGTACCGAGTACCAAGTATCCGTTTGGCAGCCTGAAAGGTGTTCATATGCAGCGTTCAGTGACAGAGTTTCTACGTCCTCGCGACATCAAGGTCGAAGAAATCAGCGCACATCACGCCAAAATCGTGCTCGAACCGTTCGAGCGTGGCTTTGGTCACACCCTGGGGAATGCACTGCGTCGCATTCTGCTTTCGTCTATGCCCGGCTGTGCCGTGGTAGAGGCTGAAATTGCTGGCGTCGAGCATGAATACAGTGCGCTCGAAGGGGTGCAGGAAGATGTCATTGAAATCCTCCTGAACTTGAAAGATGTTGCGATCAAGATGCACAGCCGCGATGAGGCGGTGCTCACGCTGAACAAGCAGGGCCCAGCCGTCGTCACCGCTGGCGACATTGCGCTTGATCATAGCGTCGAAATCGTCAACCCGGACCACATCATTGCTCATGTCAATGAAGGTGCCGAGCTGAAAATTCAGCTTAAGGTAGCGCTGGGTCGTGGCTACGAACCGGCTGACGCGCGTGGCTCTGATGAAGAGACCCGTGCCATTGGCCGCCTGCAGCTGGATGCCACCTTCAGCCCTGTCCGCCGTGTTTCCTACTCGGTTGAAGCCGCTCGTGTTGAGCAGCGCACCGATCTCGATAAGCTAATTATCGATCTGGAAACCGACGGTACCCTGGATCCGGAAGAGGCTATCCGTCGCAGTGCGACCATCCTGCAAGAGCAGCTGGCCGCCTTCGTCGACCTGGAAGCTGATAAAGAACAGGAAGTCGAAGAGGAAGAGGATCATGTTGATCCAATTCTATTGCGCCCCGTAGACGATCTTGAGTTGACCGTTCGCAGCGCGAACTGCCTAAAAGCCGAGAATATTTATTACATCGGTGATCTTATCCAGCGCACAGAAGTTGAGCTGTTGAAGACACCGAATCTCGGTAAGAAATCTTTGAATGAAATCAAAGACGTATTGGCGGCTCGCGGCTTGTCCCTTGGCATGCGGTTGGAAAATTGGCCACCGGCAAGCCTGAAGGACGACAAAGCCTCCGCGTGAGCGTCGACTTGAGTCCCAGTTTGGTAAGGAATTACAACCATGCGTCATCGTAAGAGTGGTCGTCATCTGAATCGCACCAGCTCGCATCGTCAGGCCATGTTCAAGAACATGTCTGTCTCGCTGGTCGAGCATGAAGTCATTAAGACAACCCTGCCTAAAGCCAAGGAGCTGCGTCGCGTTATCGAGCCGCTGATCACCTTGTCTAAGCAGGATAGCGTTGCAAACCGTCGTTTGGCATTTGCCCGCACGCGCTCTAAAGAAGCCGTCGGCAAACTGTTCAACGAACTAGGTCCGCGTTATGCCGAGCGTCCGGGCGGTTACGTCCGTATTCTTAAGTGCGGTTTCCGCACCGGCGACAACGCGCCTATGGCGTTCGTTGAGCTAGTTGACCGTCCGGTTGTTGAAGAAGCCGCTGCAGAAGAGTAATTTTCTGCGCTAGGTTTTTTTAGTAGCGATCGAAAACCGACCCCTCAGTGGGTCGGTTTTTTTATGGCATATATTCATCTTCTTTTGATACGTATGTAACTTCTCTTTTTCTAAGCCTAACTCCGTATATACTCAGCTTATTATTAAAAGTACCTAGCATGGCCGTGCAGAGCAGGGAAAGCCTTGCGTTGCACCTTGAATATGGCATGGTAGTGAGGCCATGGATCAGTCACAGTACGTTGATAACAAGCAAGGGGCAGGTATGTATGCGAGGGTAAAACAGATCGCCGTTGGCGGTGCATCAGCGGTATGGTCATTGAGTGTGGTTTTGCTGCTCATGCTGGCAATAGTCTCCAATGCTCACGCCGACAATCCACGCTATGCAGGCATTGTGGTGGATTTGGATAATGGCGAAGTCCTCTACGCTGAAAATGTTGACGATCAGCGTTACCCTGCCTCGCTGACCAAAATGATGACCCTGTATTTGACCTTTGAAGCGCTGGAAGCGGGCACGTTGCGTTTAGATCAGCCCTTGCCGGTTTCCCGTTTTGCAGCAGCAAAGCCAGCCGTCAAGCTCTGGCTTGCTGCAGGTAGTTCTATCCCCGTCGACACGGCCATACGTGCGCTAGCGGTTCGCTCGGCTAATGATGTTGCCGCGGTGGTTGCCGAAGCACTAGGCGGTAGCGAAGCGCGTTTTGCACAGATGATGACCACCAAGGCGCGCGAGCTCGGCATGCACGCGACCACCTTCCGCAATGCTTCTGGCTTGCCTGATGACGGCCAAGTCACCACCGCACGGGATATGTTGACGCTCTCAGTACGCGTAATGCAGGATTTCCCTCAGTACTACCACTACTTCGGTCTCCAGGAATTTACCTACCGCGGCACACGGCATACCAGCCACAACCGTCTGGTGCGTGATTATCCTGGCGCTGACGGGCTGAAAACTGGATTTATTAGAGCGTCTGGTTTTAATGTGGCGACCACCGCAGTGCGCGGCAATCGGCGATTAGTGGCAGTGGTGATGGGCGGTTTTTCATCTCAGTCGCGTGATACCCATATGGCCAATTTGCTAGACCGCAGCTTCTTGCGAGCTTCACTACGTGATCAACGTAGCTGGGTGGCCGACACCACCTTTTCACAAGAGTTTATGGCCTTTGCCCCTCCCGCTCAGCCGGTTTCCCCACCAACGCCTGAACCACGTCAGCCGCTATTGGCCGTCGTAGAAACGACTACGCTTTCGCCCTCCGCGAACACTGCCGCTTCAACGCCCGCCGTGGATCTTGAAGAACAGCTGGCCGATATAACCAGCGTTCAGCGCCCCACGCCTGAAAGCGAGATGCCGCAGCCCGACCCTTTGCAGGCCTTTATTGAGCGCGAACGTCAGCTTGCGTCTGTCAATGAAACAGGCGGCGGTTGGGGAGTTCAGGTAGGCGCCTTTAGCCAGGAGGCCCAGGCTCGTCAATTGGCGCAACAGGCGGCTCAGCGTATTGCGCAAAGTTTAGGTGGTCGTGTGGCTATCGACACCGTAGAGGGCCAGAACCCGGTTTACCGCGCCCGCTTAATGGCGTTGGATGAACAGCGCGCCCGCCAAGCGTGTCGCGAACTACACTCCCAGGGGATGGACTGTATGGTCGTTAACGCCAGCTTGTAAGCTGGTTAAGCTGGCGTTGGTTCAAGCGCTGACCCAAGTGCGTATCACCCCGCCACTCGTTATTGGGCGGGGTTTTTGCTTTTAAGCAATTGGCTGGCGATTACCGGCTAACAACAACTAAGGAGAGAGCGGTGACCACCTCACTGAAGGGCATACTCTGCATGTGTATGGGGGTTCTTTTTCTCGCCCTGGGAGACGCCGTTTCCAAGTGGTTAGGCGAGACACATTCGCCGCTGCAGATTATTTTTTTCCGTGCTTTAGTCTCGCTACCAATGATTGCGCTGCTTGCCCATTTTGCGGGTGGTTTACGCAAACTACGGACGAAACGCCCAGGCGTTCATTTGCTGCGTGGATTGATCTATACCGCCACCATGGTCTGTTTCGTCTGGGGATTAACGCTGTTGCCCCTGGCGGAAGCGACGGCAATCGCCTTTGTGGCACCGTTATTTGTCACCCTCCTGTCGGTGCCCTTGCTAGGAGAGCGTATCGACCCACCGGTACTGATCGCCTCGTTAGTCGGGTTTGTGGGTGTGCTGATTGTGGTTCGCCCTAACGGTGATGCCTTCCAGCTAGGCGCGCTGGTGCTGGTCGCCGCGGCGCTCTTTTATGCGTTGATGATGATTACCGCACGTCGCTACGGCGCCCGTGAACACTTATGGGCAATGCTGTTTTATATGACTTTTGTGCCACTCGTGGTAACCGGCTTAACGCTGCCATGGGTATGGCAAACCCCCCAGCCCTGGCACTGGGTCGGTTTTTTCACTTCTGGAATCTTCGGTGTTGCGGCGACCGCCTTCATAACCCTGGCCTTTCGTTATGCGCCTGCTGCCATTGCCGCTCCTTTTGATTACACGGCGATGCTTTGGGCAGTGCTCCTCGGCTGGTGGTTTTGGGGGGAAATGCCCGACCTCTGGGTATGGGTGGGCAGCGCCCTGATTATGGGCAGCGGATTAGCGGTCGCGTATCACGACCGCCACACTACCCTGAAACGCCGGCCTACTGCCTAACAGAGCGGTTAAGCGAATTGGTAAACGTCCATCGCCAGTACGCCATGTTCCACACTGTGGTGTAGCTGGGTGGCGTTACCGCCAGCGCCCATCGCGACCAGTAAGGGTTGAAAATGCTCGGGCGTGGGGTGATTCTTCCGTGCGCTAGGGGCGTTCTCCCAATTTAGCAACGCCTCACGGTCATTGGCGATCAGGTGATCGTGTACCCAGCGCGCAAATTCATCTACCCAACCGGGCATTGGGCTATCTTGCGCCATCAGTTCATATAGATTATGGGTCAGGCTGCCCGAGCCGATAACCAAAATGCCCTCATCCCGAAGTACCGATAACTGTTCACCGAGTGCCGCAAGCTGCGCACTGCTCCAGCGCACCGGCAGCGATAATGAAACGACAGGTACATTAGCGTCTGGAAACATTAGCGAGAGCGGCACCCAAACGCCATGGTCGAAGCCGCGCTCTACCGGTTTGGCGCCCAACAACACGGCCAGCCGTTCAGCCAGTTCAGGGTCGCCAGGGGCGGCATATTGCAAATCAAAAAGCGCCTGCGGAAAGCCACCAAAATCGTGAATCGTCTTCGGTTTGGCGCTGCTACTGACCTGTAGCTCGCTGCTCTCCCAGTGCGCCGAAACCACTACCACCGCTTTAGGCGAGAGCTGACTGCCAAGTTCACGCAGAAACGTATGGGCAGATGTTTTATTCAGCGCCAGCATGGGTGAACCATGGGAAATAAATAGACTAGGTAACATGGGTAGATCTCCACGGTAGTACCGGCGCTTGCGGTGGAGCAAGCGCCGGTGATGAGGTTAGGCGAAGCGACGGTTTAACACCCAGTGACCACTTCCTAAACCAGCTTGAGTAATGAGGGCCAGCGTCCAAAACACCGGGAATTCCCAACCGCCACCAGCATTCGAGAACATCCAACCGTTACCCAAGTGTACCCAAGCGGCACCCAGCAGTACCGGTACCAGTGCTAGGCTTACCCAGCGGGTGTATACGCCGAGCAGAAGGGCTATCCCACCGCCCACTTCAGCAGCAATGGTTAAGTAGGCTAAGACCCCAGGCAAACCCAGTGACTCAAAATAGCCGACCGTACCCGGTACGGTAAATACCAACACTTTGAGCAAACCGTGAGCGAGGGCCATAACGCCGAGGCTGATGCGCAGAAGCGTAATAGCATAAGGCTGTAGAGAGGGAGTGGCCGTAAGTGATGATTGAGTCGTCATTTGAGGAGCTTCCATCTGTGTGGTTGATGGAGCTACTTTACAGCTAGGCCAGGGTGAGATAATCAGCGCGTTATGCACATCACTGTTGCGTAATAGGCGACAATCCAATTGCCTGTTCCCAAATAGGTGGATCTCCCCACGCCTCGGTAAGCAGATCGATAAAGCGCTCCACCTTGGCGGGCAGATACCGCCGGGCAGGGTAGAGCGCGTGAACGTCGAGCCGCACCGCGGGCTCGTCGGTTAAAATCGGCACTAACCGCCCGCTGACAATACTCTCCGTGACCAGAAAACTGGGCTGTTGTGCGATGCCTAAGCCCGCTTCAGCAGCCTGGGTCAGTACATCACCATTATTGCTCTCCAGTGGGCCATTAACCGTCAAAGACTGCGTAGCAATTTGCCAGTCAGCGCTCTGCTGGCCACTACGATATCGCAGGCAGCGGTGCTCATTAAGGTCGTTAACGCTAACGGGTTCGCCGTGGGTGGCAAGATACTCAGGGGAGGCACAAAACAGCAAACGGCAGCGGGTCAGGCGGCGTGCCACCAGGCTGGAGTCGGGCAGGCTGCCGATACGGATCGCCACGTCATAACCCTCTTCAAGTAGATCAACGCGACGGTCATTAAGGTCCAAGCGCACGTCAAGCGCCGGGTGGGCAAGCATAAACTGGGTGACGAGTGGCGTTAAGTAGCGGGTACCAAAACTCATGGGCCCATTTACGCGTAAACGGCCGCGCACATCGCTGGTACCTTGGCCAACTTCAGCAGCGGCTTCATCGAGCGCTTGCAGCACACCCTGGGCGCGCATTAAATAGCGCTCTCCTGCTTCCGTGAGATGCAGGCGACGCGTAGTGCGCTGTATCAGTCGCGCCCCGAGTGCCTCCTCCAGTGCCATGACCTGACGCGACACGCGGGTACGCGAAATATCGAGTGCTTCAGCTGCCCGGGTATAGCTACCCAGCTCGGCGACTCGCACGAAAGCAACGATATGCTCTATTTGGTTCATGACGCAGCAGCGACCTGAAAGGCGCGTGCCGCCTGGAAAGGATCGGGTTGGCCGCAAATGGCTGAAATCACCGCTAATCCGTTCGCTCCCGCCCGCTGCACACTAATGGCATGCTCAGCTTTCAACCCACCAATCGCCACGCTGGGCAGTGGGCACGCTTTGACCAGCGAAGCCAAGCCGCCAAAGCCGATAGGCTGGGCGTGGTCCTGTTTGCTCACTGTTGCAAACACGGGCCCAATGCCAACGTAATCAATTAACGCCATGGGCGCCGCTTGGAGCTGAGCGAGGGTATTGATCGACAGGCCAATAATCGCCTGTTCACCTAGCGCTCGGCGTGCTTCCTGAACAGCGGCATCGCTCTGACCGACATGCAGGCCATCTGCCTGACTCTCTAGCGCTACCTGTAAACGGTCGTTAATGATGAGCGGCACCCCGGTGCCTGCCAGCAGTGCTTTTAGCCGCTTGGCCTGAGTAACCATCTGTTCATCGCTGGCATGCTTATCGCGTAGCTGCACGATGGTCACACCACCTCTTACCGCTGCTTCAACCGTCTGCTCTAGGCCATAATCGTCGCAAAGCGCAGTGTCGGTCACCAAATAAAGCGATAGATCATACGGCATGGAGTGACTCCAACTGAGTATGAGCAGAGAGGTCGTCAGGGGTAAGTTGATAAAGCGCATCCAGCAGAGCGACTTGGAAACTGCCTGGGCCCTGAGCAGTACTGCCCGCCCGCTCGCCAGCGACGGCAAAGCAGCCTAGCGCCGCGGCGGTGGCTTCCAGCGGGGTTTCATGGTTGGCCGCAACAAAGGCGGTGACCAGTGCGCTAAGGCCGCAGCCTAACGTTGTGACACGGGGCATTAAGGGGTGGCCACCGTTAATACGATAGTGCTGTGTGCCATTCGTCACCCAGTCGCTTTCACCGGTCATCGCGACAACGCAGCCATGTTTTTGCGCTAGCGCTATCGCTGCGTCTATGGCTTGGTCGGCGGCAGCTGTCGAGTCCACGCCGCGGCCTTGGTTGGCTAACCCATTAAGCGCCAGAATTTCAGAGGCATTGCCACGAATCACGCTAGGCTTTAACGCGAGTAACCGCGTGCACAGCGATTGTCGATAGCGGGTCGCGCCAACGGCGACAGGATCTAATACCCAGGGAATCGAGTGCTGGCTGGCGGTGGCCGCTGCGGTCAACATCGCGTCCGCCCAGTGGGCAGAGATGGTACCAATGTTGATCGACAGCCCGGCAGAAATAGCGGTGAACTCTGCCACTTCCTCTGGAGCATGCAGCATTGCGGGTGACGCGCCCGTGGCTAGCAACAGGTTGGCCGTGCTGTTCATGGCGACATAATTGGTCATGCAATGGACTAACGGTGTCACTGCGCGCAGCGTTGCAAGGTAATCGCCAAGCGGAGGTAGGGTCATAGCATCCTCCCGGCGGGGAGGTGGTAAGCGGTACCATGACTCCCTACGCCGGTGTTATCCGGTTCAGGTTCAAAGGGTGCGTCTCAGCCCAACCGTAACGGAGGGCGCCCCTGTCGAGCGCTTACTATCCTTGCCTGGAGTAGCCCTGTAAACCCCTGGATAAAGCGATGGCAATCTAACGAAACGAAATACGCGTGCCGTAGGTGAGCATCTCGTCAGGCGTTATGGCTTTCCCCTCTATCCCAATCATTTCGTCACCGCACTGGTCAGCGAAGGTCAGCACGCCGTGGGTCAAGCCAAGTTGGCCTAAGGTATCGCGGATTTCACCCGTGCCGAGAAAAGTACTGACGTGCCCTTTGTTATCACTGAGGTCAGACACGCCGTTAGCGTGATGAAAGCGCACTCTGTAAATCCCATCCATCGACTCAACTTCAACAATGGGCGAAAAGCCGTTGTGAAGCGCATTGGAAAGTTGCTTGAGGGTTAAGTGATCACCCAGCGTCATATCAATCGCAGTCATAAAAACCTCCTGAAGGACGCCCTCAATCAGGGGCATCGATCATGTGGCGGGAACTTCTTTTGTAAACCTTATGGATAATAAGTGTAGGGTTTTTGTTTAGGATTGCTAGTGCGCTCATCGGTATCTCAATACCACACAGCATAGGAGCAGACTACGTGCTTGTAAGGGCTAGTATTATGGCGCTAAAGCCCCCATGGTAATGGGTATGTGGGGCTCAATGATCAACATCAGCGACAGGAGAGCGTGATGAGTTTTCAAGGTGAGCAGCATCCGGGTGTCGTCGCCACACCACCGCAAACCCAAGGATTCCGTTTAAACCACACCATGCTGCGGGTCAAAGACCCCGAGCGGGCGCTGGCGTTCTACTCAAAAGTGTTTGGCATGCAGGTACTGCGGCGGCTGGATTTCGAAGAGATGCAGTTCTCGCTCTACTTTTTAGCCAACGTAGAGCCGAGCGACAGCGTGCCGGAAGAGACTGACGCGCGTACCGTATGGACGTTTAGCCAGAAGGGGCTGTTGGAACTGACCCACAACTGGGGGACTGAAAACCAGGAAGATTTCGCCTATCACGATGGCAATGCCGAGCCCCAGGGCTTTGGGCACATCTGCTTTAACGTGCCGGATTTGGCAGCGGCACAGGCATGGTTTGACGAGCACGACGTCACCTTCGTAAAACGCGCTGATCAGGGCAAGATGAAGGATGTTATCTTCGTTAAAGACCCGGATGGCTACTGGATCGAAGTAATTCAGGCAGACCTGATGGCGGGTAAAAGCGACGCATGAGGCACGCCAATGGCTGAACTACTGTTCCGGCTGCGCCACGTTACCGACGAAGAGGCCATGGAAGTGCGTGACCTGTTGGCCGACCATGGCTTTGATACCTATGAAACCCAGGCGGGCTTTTTCCGCCTGGGGGTCGATGCTATCTGGCTACGTAATCCACATCAGCATGATGCGGCTATCGCCGCGCTAGACGCCTATCAGGCGGAGCGCCTTGACCGCGTCCAGCGTGAGCATCAAGCAGCGGTTGAGCGGGGCGACGCGGAAACATTGTGGCATCGCTTGGCCGCTCACCCGCTGCAGGTGGTGCTGGTGCTGTTAGCCGTGGGGCTTATTGCGGCTCTTACGCTGCTGCCGTTTCTGGGCTTATCACGAAGCTAAGCACTAAGCTATGCGGGCGGCAGATGGCCGCGCTTAAGGTACATCATCACGCCATCATCACCAGCGGTTAATGCCGGTGCCGCGCCGCTGGGGTAGCGGCACCACGTGCCCGCTGTGTAGCTCTGTTCGCTATCGCTTAGGCTGCCTTCAAGAATCAAAAACTCCAGGCCGCCCAGCAGCGTGGGGTAAGTGATGGAGGTGCCCGCCGACCACCGTTCCAGGCTGGTGCGTTCCTGCTTGTAGGTGTGCAGCATCTTGTAGGCAATGCGCGGGCGACGATCCGGCTGCCAGGGAAGCCGATGCGCAGGTACCGCCAGCTGGAGCGTGTCGTTGGGGTCAAACTGGTGCAGTTTGACAAAAATCAGCGCGCCTTCCTCGCCAATCTGTGGCGTGTGGCCGGTACCGATGGGGTTTCGTAAGTAGCTGCCGGCTGGGTAGCGCCCATGCTCATCGGCGAACACGCCTTCCAACACCAGGATCTCTTCGCCGCCGCCGTGGGTATGCCGCTCAAACTGCGTATTAGGCGCGTAGCGAACAAGACTGGTGGCACGGGCAACTTCATCACCAATTCGGTCAAACATCATGCGCTCGACCCCCGCACTGGGGGAATCGACCCACTGATACTCTTCCGGGGTAACACAGGCAAAGTGGCTAAAATCGGCGTTTAGACGCATGGGAAAGGGCTCTTCGCAGTGAAGGTAAGTATCGGGGAGGAGTAATAGTCTCCTTATTGACAGCGAAAAATGCAACTTTAGGTTGTTTGATCTTAGCGATGATGCCATAAAAAATGCCGCCAACGGCGGCATTAGACTGTTTTAAACAAGAGAGGCGCTAAGCGAGAGAGACTCAGTGGGCTTCTGCCAGTGCGGTAACAAGTTGGTGTGCTGCTTCTATGCGGGCACCATTGGGGTAGTTACGGTTAGCCAGCATCACAATGCCGATCTGCTCGCTGGGCACAAAAGCCACATAACCGCCAAAGCCGTTGGTTGAGCCGGTTTTGTTATAAAGCGCCTCTTGCCGAGGGACTAAAGGGGGCGTTAAGCGGTTGGCAGGGTTGGGCTCTAATATCATCTCAAGTGAGTTACCTGCCAGCAGTTGCTCAAGCGTTACTGGGTAGGCGTAGCTTTCCCAGCCCAGGCCCTGGGTCATATTTCCGACCTCAAAGTATCCCGTGCGCGTGGCAGTCAGGGCTTGGCGTAGGGGGGCTTCCAGCGCTGAGTCATTCATGTGGGCTTCCACAAAAGTGAGCACATCTGCAGCAGTTGATTTCAAGCCGTAAGCCTGAGCATCCAATACGCCGGGGTTCACCCGAATCGGCTCATCTTCTTTCGAGTAACCGTAAGCGTAGTGCGCCTGCTGTGCTTCAGGCACCTGATAAAAACTGTGGTCAAGCCCTAACGGTGAAAAGAGATGTTCCTCCATCAATGCTGCATAACGCTTTCCGAGACGTTGGGCGGTTAAATACCCCATCAGCCCTATGCTCGGGTTGGAGTAGAGCCGATGACTGCCAGGCGTGGATTCAGGCTGCCACTGGCGATAGTAGTCGACCATTGCCGCTTCGTTGTTAACCGCCTCGGGAAACTGCAGCGGCAGTTCACCCGCGGTGTAAGTGCCCAATTCCAGCAATGTGATCTCATCGAAGGCACTGCCTTCAAGGGCAGGCAGGTGCTCGCTGGCCGCGTCGGAAAGCGAAAGCGCACCGCTAGACTGCGCGTAGCCTGTTAACGCCGCAGTGAAAATCTTACTGATGGAGCCCAGCTCGAACAGCGTCTCATCGCTGACGGAAACCTCAGTTTCTTGATTGGCGAGGCCATAATGAAAGTAGTGCTGCTGGCCGTTGATGCTCAGCGCGACCGCCATGCCTGGAATACGATGCTCATCCATCAGTGGGGCGATAGTCTCGTTCACCAGCGCTTCAACTGCGTCGCTATCGGCTGTTTCAAGCGCCCAGGCAGCGCTGCCGAGCAGGAGTGAGTTGGTCATGAGAAAGGAGGTTGTTACCGCTACTAACTTACGCATACCAAGATCCTGTGGTAGTGGGTGCGGCAAGTAAGTTAGGGGTATGGCCAGCCGCAAAGAGCGTGATAAAGATGATTGGTGATATGGCTGCTCATATCTATCACGACGTGAGCAGCGTTTATAACCCTATCTGCTTAGTGATTATGCTCACTGTGGTCATGGTCATCGTGGTCACGCTCATGATCGTCATGACCGGGCTTTATATATCCGGGCTCTGCTAACGCATCATGCAGCACACGGGCATTGTGGCGCATCATGCCCAGGTAAGTGCTGGCTTCGCCTTCTGCGGTCAATGCATCGGCATAGAGCGTACCGGCGATCGGCAGGCCGGTCTCTTCGGCGAGCTGGGTGATGATCGACTGATTGGTCATGTTCTCATGAAACAGCGCCTGCACGTTCTCCTGCGCAATTACATCCACTAGCGCGGCCATGCTGGCGCCACTGGGGTCGGCTTCGGTCGAAAGCCCCACCGGAGAGAAAAAGTTCACCCCGTAAGCGCTGGAAAAGTAGCCAAAGGAGTCATGCCCGGTAATCACGCTAGTGGAAGCCGGAATCTCATCAATTAGCGCACGAATCTCGGCGTCTACCTCGGCCATTTCCTGTAAATACTGCTCCGCATTGGCGCGGTAAGCATCGGCGTTATCGGCATCCGCGGCGATTAAACCGTCACGAATATTGGCGACATACACCTCGGCTTGCTGCATATCCTGCCAGGCATGCGGGTCTTCATTACCATGGTCGTGATCGGCGTGGTCGTCATGCCTATGCTCTTCATGATCCTGCTCTTCGTGAGCGTGCTGGTCATGCCCATGCTCCTCATGGCCGTGCTCGTCATGGTCTTCATGCTCAGCGAAAGAGAGTGGTTCAACGCCATCCGTCGCGGTGACCAGTGCACCTGAATAATCGCTGGCGCTAATCAAACGCTCCATCCAGCCCTCAAACAGCAGGCCGTTGAAGACCACCAAATCCGCGTTCGCTAGAGAGCGGGCGTCTCCGGGGCTGGGGGAGTAGACGTGGGCATCGCCATCGGCAGCCACCAGCGAGGTCACCTCAACATGCTCGCCGCCTACGTTTTCCACCATATCCGCCAGTATCGAGAAACTGGTCACCACCTGAACGCGTTCATCAGCGATAGCGGCAGGCAGTGCCAGCAGGGCGGAAACACCCACTAACCAGCGCGACGGCCGATAGGATAAATAGGCAAGCGACATGCAACACTCCTTACGATAAGTATAAATAGGGACGATTAAGACCCTTGCTCCACGGCCAATGGCGTTGTCTTACGCCGCAGCTTGGCTGCCAAGCTGTGATAGCGACCAAACAGGGCCGAAAACAGATACCCCGCCCCGGCCAGCAGAATAATGCTCGGGCCAGAAGGAATATCCAGATGGAAAGAGAGCAGCAGGCCGCCAGTACTCGCCACCATGGCCAGTACAATCGCGATGCCGATCAACCCCTCAAGCCGTTTACTCCAAAAGCGTGCGGAGGTAGCAGGCAGCATCATCAAGCCCACCGCCATTAGCGTGCCCAGGGTTTGAAAGCCGGCGGTTAAGTTCAGCACCAGTAGCCCCAAAAACACGCTGTGCACCCAACCGCTACGGCGGCTTTGGCCGCGTAAGAACAGCGGGTCTAAACACTCCACCACTAATGCGCGAAACACGATGGCCAGCGTCACCACAATCAGCGTGCTGATGCCTGCAATCAGTAGTAGCGCGGTGGAGTTGATTGCCAGAATCGAGCCAAACAGCACATGGGTAAGATCTACACTGCTGCCGCCAATCGAAATCAGCATGACACCGGCGGCCAGCGAAATGATAAAGAAGCTCGCCATGGCGGCATCTTCGCGCTGGCCGCCCATTTTTGAGACCGCCCCTGCCAGCAGCGCGACCATTAAGCCAAACAGTACCCCGCCAATGCTCATGATCGGCAGCGAAAACCCTGCCAGCAGGAACCCCAGCGCAACGCCCGGCAGAATCGCGTGGGCCATGGCGTCGCCAATCAGGCTCATGCCGCGCAGCACCAAAAACACTCCCAGCGGCGGGGCGGCCAGCGAAAGCGCCAAGCCACCCACCACCGCGCGGCGCATAAAGCCATAATCGAAGGGGCTGATCAGCCACGCATTAAGCAGATCCAGCATGACGACCTCCGAGAGTAAACGGCACCACTTGCGCAGGTGAATGGTGATCAGTAAGCGCACTCGGCGCGACCCAACGGCCATGGCCGCCGTTCAGAATCAACACTTCATCGGCCAAGCGTTGCAGGTGATCCATATCGTGGAGCACGACAATAATCGTCGCGCCGTCGTCCGCCATCTGGCGCAGGATGCGGATCAAAATATCCACGGTCTCGCTATCCACGTTGGCAAACGGCTCATCAAGCAGCAGCAGTTCGGCTTCCTGCATCAGTGTGCGGCCGATCAGTGCGCGCTGGCGCTGGCCACCGGAAAGCTCGCCCAAGGGGCGATGGGCCAGATGCGAGATACCCAGCCGCGCCATGATCTCGCGACCCTTGCGATAGTGCGCAGCACAGTAGCCGGTTAACGCGCCGTGGCTGGGCCAACTGCCGGTCATCACCAGCTCTTCCACGCTCATTGGGAAGGTCAGGTCTAACGCCAACTGTTGGGGCAGCCACGCCCGGCGCTCTTTGGGTACCGTACAAACCACTTCACCGTTAATCGGCCGAAGTTCACCCATAATCGCCTGAATCAGCGTGCTTTTACCGGCCCCGTTAGCGCCGATCAGCGCCGTAATCGCGCCCGGTTGAAAGTCGCCCTCAAGGTGTTCAAGCACCGTGCGGCGCGCTTGAGCCAAATGCAGATTATGCAACTGACAGCGTGATAAAGAGCGCTGACTCATCCTAGCCACCCACCAGCCCAAACCACCAAACACCAAAGCACCAACAACGGCACGGTGACAAACAACAGCCGTTTAACAGCCGATAATGACATCAAGGAGAAGTGACAAGGACCTTCCTTGTTATGGCGGTGCGTATGCTCACTCATCAAGCGGCCTCGTGTAATTTCAAATAGGTTATAACATAACATTTGGCAAAGCCAAAAAATTGCTGAATATTTTACGCGTTAATGCCGCGCTGACAACGAAAAAGCGCTAGCCGAAAACTGCCGACAGCGCTTTTTAGAGTCACAAATAAGTGGGGGAGATTGGCGCAGGCAGTTGGCTTAAAAACCTAGTAGCGCCAGGTAGCACCAAGCTGCTGTGGCCCTACATGGAGTGCATATTCACCAGGAATAGTCATCGGACCCAGCGATAGATTAGCGGGTTGGAAGCGATTAATCGCAGACGATGCCTGATTCGGCTGTGTCCAAATCTGTAGCTCGTTGACCAGCATGCCCGTCGCGAAGTTGATGGCGCCATCGCTTTCACGACCATCGGCAGCAATTACCGCCCCCGCCACACCATTAACCACCAATGAGCCCACGCGAGCGCCCCAGCCGCGCCGCTCACGTTCCGCCTGGGCAAGCTGTAACCCCAACGCCTGCACACCGCTTAGCTCGCCGCTGGCTTTCAAACGCTCATATTCGGCCAACGCCGCCGGGTGCGGCTGGCGGTCGGTCAGCATACCGCCCAACGCCAGCGCAGATTTCACCACCCCCACTCGCGCATCAAAACGGTCATCCGGGTCGTTCGCCTCACTCGACTGGTACGCATTCACCGCCAGGCTAGTGCCGTAAATGCCCGTCCAGCCCCACTGCCAAACATACGCATGGCGCGCACCATCCTCAAATACATCATCGTACTCACTCCACTGCCCGCCGGTTTGAGCCTGGGCTTGCAGAGAGGCAGGCAGGGTGATCACCAGCGTAGTAACCAGCGTGAAAAGAAGACGAAAAGCATGCATAAGGAAGTGCCTATTAACGGGATCAATAGCGCTAAGCGTAGCACGACGTTCGCGGCTGGCTAGCGTGGAATAACGCGAAGCGAAGTATGACTAAGGTTCATGGTGTTTGCTCATAAAGAATGATTAGATGAGGGAGAGACGATAACCAGGAGCGCCGCATGGATGACTTTTCGCCCAATGATCTAAAAACCATTCTTCACTCCAAGCGCGCTAACCTCTATTACCTGCAGCATTGCCGGGTGCTAGTGAACGGTGGCCGGGTAGAGTACGTCACCGATGAGGGCAGCAAATCCCGCTACTGGAATATCCCCATTGCCAACACCACCTCGATACTGCTGGGCACTGGCACCTCGATTACCCAGGCAGCCATGCGCGAACTGGCCAAGGCAGGTGTATTGGTAGGCTTTTGCGGTGGCGGGGGCACGCCTCTTTTCGCGGCCAATGAAATTGATGTCGATGTTGCCTGGCTAACGCCGCAAAGCGAATACCGGCCCACGGAGTATCTTCAATATTGGGTGCGCTTCTGGTTTGACGATGTAAAACGCCTGGATGCCGCCCGAGCGTTTCAGCAAGCACGCCTTGCTCGCATTGAAGCGTTATGGACAAGCCGCGTGATGAAAGATGCAGGCTTTGGTATATCCACTGATCACCTGCACAGCGCCCTTGCCCATCATCGCGAAGCGATTACCCAAGCCCCCAGCACCGTTGACCTGCTGACCCTAGAAGCACGTTTAACCAAAACGCTGTTTAAGCTGGCGGTGAATGCCGTTGATTACGGGGACTTCACCCGTGCCAAACGCGGCTCGGGCACTGACCCTGCCAACCGCTTTCTTGATCACGGCAACTACCTTGCCTACGGCCTGGCGGCGACTGCCACCTGGGTGCTGGGGATTCCTCACGGGCTGGCGGTACTCCACGGCAAAACCCGCCGGGGCGGGCTGGTGTTTGATGTGGCCGACTTGGTGAAAGATGCGGTGATTCTGCCCCAGGCGTTTATTTCCGCCATGCGTGGTGACGAAGAGCAAGAGTTTCGCCAAGCCTGTATTGAGCGCCTAACCCGCACCGAATCCCTCGACTTTATGATTGATACACTCAAGGAAGTTGCCCAAGAGCTAGGGCAAGAGTCGGGGAGTGGCGAAGCATGAACGTGCTGCTGATTTCCCAGTGCAATAAAAACGCCCTTAAAGAGACGCGCCGCATCCTTGATCAGTTTGCCGAACGCCGGGGCGACCGCACCTGGCAAACGCCGATCACCCAGGCCGGGCTGGACACACTGCGCAAACTGCTGCGTAAAAAAGCCCGCAAAAACACCGCCGTCGCCTGCCACTGGATTCGTGGTCACGACCATAGCGAGCTGATGTGGGTAGTGGGGGATGCTTCAAGGTTTAATATCAATGGCGCAGTGCCAACCAATACCACCGCCCGAGATATATTGCGTCGTAGCGATGAAAACGACTGGCATAACGGTGAAGATATTCTCCTGCTCACCGCTCTAGCTGCGCTACTGCACGACCTGGGAAAAGCTTGCGACGCCTTTCAGCAGCGGCTTAAGGGCAAGCTGGAAGGCCGCAACTTATACCGTCATGAGTGGATATCGCTACGCCTGTTTCAGGCATTTGTGGGTAATGACGACGATGCCACTTGGCTGGCGCGCCTGGCCGAAGGTGACTATCAAGAGCAGGCCTGGTTGGAGGGGTTAGAGCGTGATGGTCTGGATGAGGCTACCTCAGCTGTGTTTAGTCATTTGCCGCCGCTTGCCGCTGCGCTTGGTTGGCTAGTACTTAGCCACCATCGACTGCCATTAAAGCCGCCGTCGTACGATAACGATACTCCCAGGCGCTGGGGTGGAAGGATCAACCTGCAAGCCGAGCAACTGCCTGCGTTATTTGAGTCGATTAGCGCCGAGTGGAACGAAATACCTGAGACGCAAGACCCAAAGCGCATCGCGCCCTACTGGCAATTTAGTGGCGGGTTACCTGTTAGCACAACACGCTGGCGGGAACGCGCCACAAAGCTTGCCACGCGGTTACAGGCGCGGCTGGACAAAGATGGCCATTGGTTGGAGAGTCACTACGTCATGCACTTAGCGCGGCTAAGTTTAATGCTGGCCGATCACCACTACTCAAGCCTGGAAGACCCACTGCATCGAGTGCGTGGTGAGTCCAACTATCCACTGGTTGCCAATACCGTGCGCAAAACCGGCAAACCCAATCAGCCATTGGATGAGCATATTCTTGGCGTCGAAAAGCACGCCGCCGCGGTCGCTCGCGCGCTGCCTAGCGTCGACAGCCACTTGCCCCGTTTAGCCCGCCATAAAGGTTTTCGTAAGCGCAGCAGTCACCCGCGCTTTCGCTGGCAGGATAAAGCCTTTGATCTGGCCCAATCGCTTAGAGAGCGCAGCCAGCGCCAGGGCTTCTTTGGCATCAATATGGCATCCACCGGCTGCGGTAAAACCTTGGCGAATGGGCGCATTATGTACGCGCTGGCCGACCCTCAGCAGGGCGCGCGCTTTAGCATTGCGCTGGGGCTACGCACGCTGACTCTGCAAACTGGTCAAGCCCTTCGTGAGCGTCTGAATCTGGGTGAAGATGAACTCGCCGTGCGCGTAGGTGGCAGCGCCAATAAAGCTCTGTTTGCGAACTACGAGCAAGAGGCCGAAGCCAGTGGCTCGGCATCTAAACAAGCACTTATAGAAGAAGACGCCCACGTGGTGTTTGATGGCAATTTTGATAGCCATCCCGTACTGCGTCGCCTGAACGATGAACCGGGCACCCGCGCGCTAATCGCCGCACCTATTTTGGTATGTACCGTTGACCACCTTGTGCCCGCCACGGAAAGCACGCGTGGCGGTCGGCAAATCGTGCCCATGCTGCGCCTGATGAGCAGCGACTTAGTGCTTGATGAAATAGATGATTTCGATATCAACGACCTGCCCGCGCTTACCCGGTTAGTCAATTGGGCAGGGCTTTTAGGTTCACGGGTACTGCTTTCCTCAGCCACGTTGCCACCTGCGCTAGTGGAAGGTTTGTATGAAGCTTACCGCCATGGACGGGAAGCTTTTCAGCGTCACCGTGGCGAACCGGGTTTAGCGACAGATATTTGCTGTGCATGGTTTGATGAACATGACCGTCAGCACCATAACTGCGCTAACGGCGAAACCTTTCAAGCCGCTCACCATGGCTTTGCCAAGCGCCGTTTAGAGCGCCTAGCCGCCAGCCCGGTACGCCGCCGTGCAGATATTTTACCGTTACCTGCAATGGGCAAACGCCCGGAAGAGATCAGGCCCGCCATTGCGACCCTGCTGCGTGAAAATGCGCTAGGGCTTCACCAGCAGCATCACTCCGTTGACCCCCACTCAGGCAAGCGCGTCAGTTTTGGCTTGATTCGCATGGCCAATATTGATCCCTTGGTGGATGTAGCCAAGGCGTTATTTCAGCAGGGCGTCCCTGAAGGTATACGACTTCACCTGTGTGTTTACCACTCACGCCATCCGCTGGTCATGCGATCAGAAATTGAGCGCCGGTTAGATAAAACACTGCAACGGGCTGAACCAGATCGCGTTTTCCAGCAGCCAGATATCCGCCGCCTGCTGGATAGCAGCGAAGAAAACGACCAGCTGTTTATCGTTTTAGGCTCGCCAGTCACGGAAGTAGGTCGCGATCATGATTACGATTGGGCGATTGTCGAACCCTCCTCCATGCGCTCAATTATTCAGTTAGCGGGCCGGGTTCGCCGCCACCGCGAGCAGGCCTGTGACGTGGCGAATATTCTGTTGTTAGATGCCAACTTAAAACACCTGGAACGCCCGAGTGATCCTGCCTTTCATAAGCCCGGCTTTGAAACCAATGAACAATGGCGGCTGAGCAGCCATTCATTAACCACGCTACTCGCCGCAGACGAATACCAGGTGATCGACGCCCGCCCCCGCGTGCTGGCGCGGGAAACGCTGCGTGCCAAAGACAGCTTGGTAGACCTGGAGCATGAGCGGCTGCACCAACTGATGATTGAACAGCCCGCCGAGCCATTGACCAAAAAAGAGGTAAGACTAGGAAAAACGCCTAAATCACCGCCATTAGGCGCTTACAGTTGGTACGTCATGCCTCAGTTGCACTTAACCGGCGTAATGATTCAGCGCCAGCCGTTTCGTCAGCAAACACAAAAGGAACTGGCCCTGGCGCTGCTGCCCGATGAAGGCGGCGAAACCTGGACACTGCACCGAGTGGAAGATGGTGACAAACGAGGTGAAAAGCTCTATGTGCCAGTAGAAGAGAGCCTGCTCAAACGAATTGACGTAACAAACGAACAGGGCGAGCGGATTCAACCCTGGGGCGCAAGTGACTACCTAACGACTCTCGCTGACCTAGCGGAAGATTTGGATATCTCGCTGGAAAGAGCCGCGCGTACCTTCGGCACCGTCACGGTTTCAGAAAGCACCAACGGCTGGTGGTACCACCCAGTGCTGGGGTTTTCGAAGAGGAAATGACGCTATGCATGCTCATGAATGAGCGGCGAGGGGTGTCACTTACAAGTGATTTTATGCCAGCAAGAGTTTCAAGGTTGCCGTCAGCCAGCCAAGAAAGGCTGGGAAATTGAGAGCACAAACCGACGAATCGTTGATCTTCTTCAGACCAAAGAATACTGAAGTCGTGGTCGCTGTGATTTATCATCATTTCTATGCCAGCAGGGTGAAATAACCAAAAGGAAAACGTATGGCAGATAATAGCAGAGCAGCAGAAATACGCTCTGGGATCGAAGCCTTCCTAAAAGAGCGCTTTGATACCAAGGCGGAGAAGCTAGCTTCCGACGATCCGAAATACCAGGCGCTGGTCGAGCAATTTCAGTTCGATACCTGGATCAATGATGCGGCAAGGCGCGTTGGCCAACTGCAAGTTGTTACCCACTCATTAAAACCGATCCACCCAGACGCGAAAGGCTCCAACCTTTACGCCCCACCTGAATCACTAAACAGCCACAACCTTGTCGGCAGCCATACGCTACCCGCTGATTTTGCAGGTGATGTAGTGGGTAACGCCGCCGCTTTGGATGTTTACAAATTTTTGAAGCTGGAATTTGAAGGCAAATCGCTACTTGAGCGTGCCCTGGAAAATGATAGCGAGTTTGCCAACGCGTTAAGCGATAACCCTGAGCAAGCCCAGGCGTGGATCAGCGCCTTTGCGGCAATTACCGAGCCGCGCGGTGAACATGCCTCACACACTCGAGGCAAACAGCTTTACTGGCTAGTCGGCGAGGACGCGTTAGATGAAGACAATTTCCATCTGCTGGCACCGCTTTATGCGACTTCTCTAGGCCACCGGGTCTTTCAAACCATTAACCACGACCGCTTTAGCGAAGAAGCCAAAGAGGCACGTAAAGCCAAGCGGGAAGGCAAATACGCGGGACAGCCGGTACACAACTATCCCAACCTAGCCGTTCAGAAAATGGGCGGCACCAAGCCGCAGAATATCTCGCAGCTGAATAGCGAGCGGGGTGGCAATAATTACCTCTTAGCCTCAATGCCACCAAGCTGGAACGTGCGCGATATTCGCCCGCCGCTGAAGGTGGATTCAGTATTTAAACCGTTTGGTGTTTTCTACCACACAGGTGGCGTGAAAGGGTTGGTTAAAGACCTAAAGCTGTTTCTTGAGACTAACCCCGCCACCGATATGCACACCCGCGACCTGCGCGATGATTACACTGCCATGTTAATGGATGAGCTGGCACTGTTTGCCATGCAGATGCATAGCCTGCCTGCGGGCTGGAGCGCCGATGAAAAATGTGAATTATCAGCAGAAGAAATCTACTGGCTAGACCCCGGCCGCGCCGAAGAAGATAGCGCTTTTCGTGAAGCGCGAAACAGCGCGGAGTGGGCAGACGATATTCGTCACCGCTTTGCTAACTGGCTCAACGCTGCGTTAGGCGAAAAGCTTCCCTTTGGCGATGTGGAATTTCGCCACTGGCAGAAAACGCTCGCAAACGACGCCACCCATCAACGTTTGTTGGATCGTGATCGCCGCTGGATGGAAAACCTAATGGAAGACTTAAACAACCTGCCAGGAGGTGATGACGATGAGTAACGTTAAAAATCTCCTAGTCCTGCCGCGCCTGCGGGTACAAAACGCCAATGCGATTTCCAGCCCGATGACCTGGGGCTTTCCTTCCATGAGCGCCTTTGTGGGTTTGATGCACGCTTTGGAGCGCAAGCTTTGTGCTGCAGGCATCAACGTCGCCCTCGAAAAAGTCGGTGTTATTTGCCACGACTTTGAAGCCCAGGCCACCGAAGGCGGCTACATTCGCGGTTTTCACCTGACTCGTAATCCAGTAGATAAAACGGGCGGCACGGCAGCGATTGTAGAAGAAGGGCGCGTCCATCTGGATATCACGCTTGTCTTCTCCATTGAAACCGCCGCAGACGAAAGCGAACGAGGGTTAATGGCCGAACAAATTGGCGAGATGGTGGCGGGGATGCGCATCGCCGGGGGCAGCGTGATTCCCAACCATGCCGTGCCAAGCCACAAGCAGCGCCCGCAATGGGTCGCGCTGGATGATGATGAAGACAAGCGCCAAAAGCAGTTTGCCCGCCTAAAGCGGCGCTGGTTGCCGGGCTTTGCGCTGACCCTGCGCGACGACTACCTCACCGAGCACTTGCAAACGCTGCAGCAGGAAAATCCCAATGCCAGCTTGCTGGATGCATGGTTAGACCTTTCCCGCCTAAATCATCACTGCACGCTGGAAAATGCAGGCGAGCCCAACGAGAAGCCAGCATGGCAGGCGCATCGCCCATACCGCGGTTGGCTGGTGCCCATTCCAGTGGGGTACGGCGCGATTTCCGATCTTTTCCAACCCGGCGAAGTGGGCAATGCCCGTGATGCCAAGACCCACTTTCGCTTTGTTGAAAGCCTTTACTCCATAGGGGAATGGGTTAGCCCGCACCGCATGAAACAACCTGAAGATCTGCTTTGGTACCTGGATAACGACGAAAAAGCGGGCCTTTACCGTCTCAATAACGATTACCACCTTCGCGCGACTGCACAGTAACAAGGAGCTCCATCATGGCTAAAAACGATACCCTTAAAACCGCTTCCGTCCTCGCCTTTGAACGCAAGCTCGACCCGTCAGATGCGCTGCTTTACGCCAGCAGTTGGGAGAAGCGGCAGGATAATCAGCAGTGGCAGCCGGTCGCGGTGCGTGAAAAATCGGTGCGCGGCACTATCTCTAATCGCCTTAAAGCCAAAGACCAAGACCCTGCCAAGCTGGATGCACAGATTGAAAACCCCAACCTGCAAACAGTAGATGTGGCAACGCTGCCTCATGACGCGGACACGCTGGTGGCGCGCTTTACTTTGCGTGTATTAGCCGGTGCCGGAACGCCCTCGGCCTGCAATAACGCCGAGTACCAAGCCAAGCTGGAGCAAGCGGTCACCGAATATAAGCAAGCGCAAGGCTTTGGCGAGCTGGCGCATCGTTACGCCAATAACCTCGCCAATGGCCGCTTTCTATGGCGCAACCGGATGGGGGCAGAGCAAGTAGAGGTAAGCGTTCGCCAGCTGGCGCAGGGCAAAATCACCCAAGAATGGACATTTGATGCGCTGTCGCTCTCCTTGCGTGAGTTTGAGAGCACCGCTGAACTCAAAGAACTGGCAAGCGTTATTGCGCAAGCGTTAGCGGGTGAGCAGCACTTACTGCTGGAGGTAGTTGCCTATGTGCGAATGGGCAGCGGCCAAGAGGTCTTCCCGTCGCAAGAGTTGATACTTGACCGAGGTCGGGGCGATAAGAGTAAAACGCTTTACCACGTAAGCAATATTGCCGGTATTCACTCGCAGAAATTGGGTAACGCCATTCGTACCATTGATACTTGGTATCCCAATGAAAACGATGACGACCTCGGCCCTATCGCCGTCGAGCCGTATGGTTCGGTGACTACGCAAGGCAAAGCGTATCGCCAGCCCAAGCAAAAAGCTGATTTCTACTCTTTGCTGGATAGCTGGATGATTAAAGACCAAGTGCCTACTAAAGAAAATCAGCACTTTGTGATGGCCACACTCATCCGTGGTGGTGTGTTCGGTGAAGCGGGGTAAGCCATGGATCACTATATCGATATTCGGCTAAGGCCCGACCCTGATTTTGCCCCGCCGATGCTGATGGGCGCGCTTTATAACAAGCTGCATCGGGTACTGTTTGATCTACAGGCAACGGATCTAGGTGTTAGCTTTCCAACTCATAAGAGCGGTGTTCGCGCCCGCACGTTAGGCGATCATCTGCGTTTGCATGGCACCCAGGAACGTCTAGAGGAACTGATGTGCGCTGGTTGGTTAACCGGCATGCGCGATCACACCCAAATCAGCGAGCTGCTTGCCGTGCCCGAAAGTACCAAGCATATCAACGTGGCGCGCAAGCAGTTCAATACGGGCAGTGAAAGCCGTGCCAAACGCTACGCCAAGCGGCACAACATTTCGAAAGACGAAGCGCGGCAAATTTATGCCAAAGTGGCCGATAAGCGCATCGAGCTACCTTTTGTGCAGGTCAATAGCCGTTCGACTCAGCAGCGCTTTTGTCTATTTATTGAACATGGCAAACCAACCACTACCGCAACGCAAGGCACGTTCAGCCACTACGGTTTAAGCCAAAATGCCACGGTGCCCTGGTTTTGACCCTTTTTTTTAGTATTGAAATAGACGACCAATAATCAACAACTTAGCGATATCGCTTTTAAAAGGGTGATATCGCTTTTTTCGTCTAAAGCTCTTTAACAATCAATATATTAAATTTGATATGCTCTAGTGCGCTGCCGCCCAGGCAGCTCAGAAAAGCATCATGGCATTGGTTCGCGCCTGTAGCCCGTGCGCTGCCGCCCAGGCAGCTCAGAAAACCACGTAGACCGGATCGTATTTAGATGGGTCGTGCGCTGCCGCCCAGGCAGCTCAGAAAACAGCCCGCGGAGGATATTGATTTTAATGACCGTGCGCTGCCGCCCAGGCAGCTCAGAAACTTGCTTGACCACCTTGGGCGCTGCCAGTATCGTGCGCTGCCGCCCAGGCAGCTCAGAAATTGAACTCAACAGCGCCGCGACCATGCAGCGCGTGCGCTGCCGCCCAGGCAGCTCAGAAACACTCAAGACCGTCGAGCGCCAGTTCGGTGAGGTGCGCTGCCGCCCAGGCAGCTCAGAAAGTGTTCAACGTACCGAGCTTGGCGCATACACCGTGCGCTGCCGCCCAGGCAGCTCAGAAAGAGACGGAAAAGAATTCGACTTAGCAGAAGGGGTGCGCTGCCGCCCAGGCAGCTCAGAAAAGACCAACGATAGATGCCGCGTTAATCTCGGTGTGCGCTGCCGCCCAGGCAGCTCAGAAATTCCTTGATCGCCCCGACTTCCAAGCCGTAGAGTGCGCTGCCGCCCAGGCAGCTCAGAAATCGGTAATAATGCGGCCCGTGCGCGGGTTGAGGTGCGCTGCCGCCCAGGCAGCTCAGAAAAGGAGGGTGAAATGGCTAAAAAGCTGAATAAAGTGCGCTGCCGCCCAGGCAGCTCAGAAAAAAAATCAGAGCTGGGGATAGCGTCACCTGGCGTGCGCTGCCGCCCAGGCAGCTCAGAAAACACCGACCCGCCTGAAGGCGGTTTTTTTGTGGTGCGCTGCCGCCCAGGCAGCTCAGAAAACTGAGCTCGCGGCCGACTCTGCCGGTTTAATGTGCGCTGCCGCCCAGGCAGCTCAGAAACGTGCCCGCAGCGATGTTCAGAATCTCACCAAGTGCGCTGCCGCCCAGGCAGCTCAGAAATACTAACACTAAGAATGATCAGGATGGTAACGGTGCGCTGCCGCCCAGGCAGCTCAGAAACGCATCACTTGGCGGCTGTTAACGCTGGGCGTGTGCGCTGCCGCCCAGGCAGCTCAGAAATAACGCATCCACGGGCAATGACTCAATTGCCGGTGCGCTGCCGCCCAGGCAGCTCAGAAAACGCCTGCCGGCCCACGCCGCCGAGCGAAGTCGTGCGCTGCCGCCCAGGCAGCTCAGAAATACGCGACAAGGTCTACTTCACCAAAGACGGCGTGCGCTGCCGCCCAGGCAGCTCAGAAAGTCATCGATCCATTCATTCTCACCAATGTGCAGTGCGCTGCCGCCCAGGCAGCTCAGAAAGGCAACCTCGAACCCGAGTTTGAGGAAAACGAGTGCGCTGCCGCCCAGGCAGCTCAGAAATGTTTCGTTGCATCAGGTGCGCGTGGCATGTGGTGCGCTGCCGCCCAGGCAGCTCAGAAAACCGAAGGCAACGGCACCGCAAGCCCCGAACTGTGCGCTGCCGCCCAGGCAGCTCAGAAACGTAGCAGTGCATCGATGTGCAGGTCACACCAGTGCGCTGCCGCCCAGGCAGCTCAGAAATGACGCCCCAGCGTGTCCTTGCCTCGACGCGAGTGCGCTGCCGCCCAGGCAGCTCAGAAATATGCCGAAGCGGTGAAGATGGAGACCGAGATGTGCGCTGCCGCCCAGGCAGCTCAGAAAAGAAGGAAAGCAAAATGAAAGAGAAAATCCTGGTGCGCTGCCGCCCAGGCAGCTCAGAAAATTACAACCAACGTGGCATGTGACGGTTTCAAGTGCGCTGCCGCCCAGGCAGCTCAGAAATTGGAAACCATCGTCTCTGGCTCCCAGTAGGAGTGCGCTGCCGCCCAGGCAGCTCAGAAATTGCCACCATTGCGGTTGATTAGTGTTGTGATGTGCGCTGCCGCCCAGGCAGCTCAGAAAGACGCCCGCAAGGCGTGGTATCAGTCAGAAAAGTGCGCTGCCGCCCAGGCAGCTCAGAAAGGAGCGAGCGAATGGGAAATCAAGCGCCCGTTGTGCGCTGCCGCCCAGGCAGCTCAGAAAATGAAAGATAAAGGCATTCGGCTTGGTGATGAGTGCGCTGCCGCCCAGGCAGCTCAGAAACCGCAACGCCACCAGCTGCTTGCCGGTTTCCAGTGCGCTGCCGCCCAGGCAGCTCAGAAATTGCCGCCACCGCCCGCCGTGGGCATCCCCTCGTGCGCTGCCGCCCAGGCAGCTCAGAAAAAGATGCCGCAGCTAGTGCGGGCGATCATTCAGTGCGCTGCCGCCCAGGCAGCTCAGAAATGGAATTTTTTGGTATCCATCGGTCGTTAGTAGTGCGCTGCCGCCCAGGCAGCTCAGAAATTGTCGAACAAGAATTACTCTTTGACCTGCTTGTGCGCTGCCGCCCAGGCAGCTCAGAAATCACGTGCATGCGCGTATTGTTGGCGAAACTCGTGCGCTGCCGCCCAGGCAGCTCAGAAAACCAACCATGATAACGGCAAGCCAGTGACCATGTGCGCTGCCGCCCAGGCAGCTCAGAAAGCTGACGGATGAACACGTTGGCATGGATGGCCGTGCGCTGCCGCCCAGGCAGCTCAGAAATAGCTGGGTAATCTTGCCGCGCGTCGTGTTTGGTGCGCTGCCGCCCAGGCAGCTCAGAAAACAGGCACGCCATCATGCTTTAGCTGCTGAATGTGCGCTGCCGCCCAGGCAGCTCAGAAAAGCCAGCGCAACCTATCAGACGCCAGTTTGCTGTGCGCTGCCGCCCAGGCAGCTCAGAAAACTACCCAGCGGGGCTGTCCGTATGCTTTGACGTGCGCTGCCGCCCAGGCAGCTCAGAAATATCAGCCTGCAGGGCGGATCAAGCTATATCGGTGCGCTGCCGCCCAGGCAGCTCAGAAAAGTTCGATGGTATGCAGGAGAAGCGTAAGAATGTGCGCTGCCGCCCAGGCAGCTCAGAAAATTCAGGCCGTTGGCGATATTGCAGGCGGTGGAGTGCGCTGCCGCCCAGGCAGCTCAGAAATCAACGCCAGCGGCGAGCGCGGCGGCGATGTTGTGCGCTGCCGCCCAGGCAGCTCAGAAAGTAACCGCTCCGTCACGGTTCCACGCCGTGCAGTGCGCTGCCGCCCAGGCAGCTCAGAAACCCGCAAACGCTTAGCGATGAACTGAATATCTGTGCGCTGCCGCCCAGGCAGCTCAGAAACCCACCGCGTGCGCTCTGAATGGTGCTTTGAAGTGCGCTGCCGCCCAGGCAGCTCAGAAACTGGGCAGTTTTAGAGTTGGTGCCCAGGAAGTGTGCGCTGCCGCCCAGGCAGCTCAGAAAACGATTGACGAAGTGCCGGTCGAGAACTGGCAGTGCGCTGCCGCCCAGGCAGCTCAGAAAGTTGCCGTCGTCACCGTGCTATCCACCGAAGGGTGCGCTGCCGCCCAGGCAGCTCAGAAAAAGGTAAAGCCGCGGGTGATCGTGCTGGAGAAGTGCGCTGCCGCCCAGGCAGCTCAGAAATGTTGATGCCGCGCATCTCTTCTCCAGCGAGCGTGCGCTGCCGCCCAGGCAGCTCAGAAAAGATAGCCCGCATCCGCTAGCGCCTTGATATGGTGCGCTGCCGCCCAGGCAGCTCAGAAAACGGCCAGCATGGACATTGGCGTGGATGAGATGTGCGCTGCCGCCCAGGCAGCTCAGAAAACCAAACGGAACACGCCAGCCGTTTTAGCTGAGTGCGCTGCCGCCCAGGCAGCTCAGAAAAATGGCTTGAACGAGCGACTGAGCGCCTGGCTGTGCGCTGCCGCCCAGGCAGCTCAGAAAATTCAGGAAGTGGGCGCGATTGCGGGCGGTGGGTGCGCTGCCGCCCAGGCAGCTCAGAAAATTGACGCGCTGGTCATTGTTCGCGTGGCCCCGTGCGCTGCCGCCCAGGCAGCTCAGAAAGCGCACTTTAATGGCGTTAGTGAAGAGTACGAGTGCGCTGCCGCCCAGGCAGCTCAGAAACCCACGTCAGCGGCTCTTGCACTGCTGAATTCCCAGGTAGCCCAAAGAGCCGCGAGCTAAAGCTACCTTCTACCAGTGCAACTATCAGGCTGGTAGAGATACTCCCGCTCTGAGAAGTGGCGAGGAACCACAAAAAAGCCACCGCGTTTAGGTGGCTGTGCATGCTTAATGGTCAAAACGCGAGGTGTTAATCTTCTTTTGGTGGTGTTTCCATGGCGCGTTTGTCGTCGGGTACTCGCACGATGTGGCCGACTTCGAGCTTGCTGTGGCGTTGGTGGCGGCCGCCGTTGGTGTCGATGATGGCGACAACTTCGCCAATGCTGACAGCGTCATCTTCGCGGTACGCTTCTACTTTGATACGTACCATCATGCCCTGGAAACGTGCGGAAATAATATCGCCTGGGTCGGGTGCCCTGTGGTCGGGGTCGTTTTTAAAGTATTCCGCTACGCTGGCGCTGCCGGGTTCGTCCCATTCAATATGCTGATGCATTGTGCTCTTCCTTGTCGTGTTGGATGTTGCTTCAGTGTAGTGCGTTCAGCTGCTTACTTCCTCAGTGCTGGCGGTGCTTTCTAAACCGCTTGGGCTTGCTGCCTCTACTCGCGCTTCATTGGCTTGTTTTTCATTCTGCTGTTCAATCTGTTCTTCCGTTTGCGTTTCAACCTGTGTTTCAGCTTGTTTTTCAATTCCCGCTACGTTGTTTGTTTGCCCCACGTATTGAAACAGGAAGTTGAGCGCGGCGGGTAGGCTGGCGCGCCAAACCTGCCATGTGTGGCCGCCGGGGTAAAGGTCGAGCCTTACGGCGTTGGGTTGAATGCGCTCCATGGCTTGGCGGAGTAAGCGGGCGTGAAATTCTGCGTCGTAAACGTCGCTGCGCCCGGCGCTGATATACAGTGGTACGGGGGGAAGGTCGCTTTCTTCATCGGTGCCGCGGGGGGTGACACGCAGGCGGTATTCTTCTAAATGGGCGGTGTAGTTGAGGGTTTCCCAAAGCTTGCGGTCAAATTGCCCCTGGTCATTTATAAAGGCTGGGTGGCGCCAGGCGGAGGAGTTGCGCGGTGGTAGGGGGGCGTAGCTTGCGGGGCTAAGCGCCGCGACGGCGGCAAATAAATCAGGCCGTTCTAGGGCGAAGTTAAGCGCACCGTAACCACCGGCGGAAAGCCCCGCTACGCCACGTAGGTGGCGCTCTTGCCCAACGCGATAGGTAGCTTCCACGTGGGGCATTAGGTCATTAAAAAACGCGCTACGGGCGGGTTCGTTATGGCCATCTACCCACCAGCTGCGGCTGCCGGGCATAATGAAAACTGCCGGGGGTATATGCCCTGCGCGAATTAACCTGTCGGCTACCTGTTGTAAATTGCCGCGGGAAACCCAGTCGCGGTCGGTGCCAAAAGAGCCGTGCAGCATGTAAATGACGGGATAGGGCGTGGTCGCCTGGGTGTCATAATTATCAGGTAAATACACGCTATAAGGGTAATCGTAACCGAGAGTGGGTGAGGAAAAATAATGATGCTCAACGTCGCTTGCCAAGCTGTGGCCGCTGAGTGTTAGCCACCCAATAAAAGTGGTGAGTAGGGTGCGACACCGGTAGGAGAGGAAAGGTGGCTTTTGGATGAACACGTTTTCTCCGGAATTAAACTAGTTTAATAAAATCGGACAGCGCGGCGGCACTGGTTGTTCATCGTAGCTATGCAGACTCGTTATGCCGAGTCGTTATGCAGAGCAGTTACACAAAGTAGTTATGCAGGATAGCAGGTTAGGCGTATGTAGCGGCGGGAGGCCCAATGCGAAAAATTGAAGAGATCTATTGGTTGCGCGCTTACGGCTGTATAGCCGTTTTTTTGTTTCATTTATTAGATCACGTCAATCAACGCCTCGATAATGTCGCCACTGATTTAATGCGCCTGCCGCTGGTGCTGGGTACGCCAATCTTTCTGTTTATATCGGTCTTTGTGTTTGCTGTTCGCTACGATAAATCCGTGCCGGAGGGGTTTCTTATTCAGCGCGTAAAGTATGTGATGGTGCCGTACTTTGTGTATGGCTTTATTTATTCCACCGCTGAATGGTTAAGCCAACAGGCGTCGGATGAGCCGGTGGGGTTCGTGGCTAATGCTATCGAGTATTACGTTTATGCGGGCTGGCATGGCTATTTTTTGATCATTGCGATGCAGTTTTACGTGGCTTATTGGCTGTTTACCCGCTGGCAGCTGTGGCGATTGAATCCTGTGCCATGGTTGTGGGGTGCCTGCGTTATCAGCATGGCGTATTGGGGGCTGGCTTATTGGTTTGATGTTGATTTGCCCGGCTACCTGCTGTGGATCGCCCCGCTGGGGTGGATCTATGTGTTTTTCCTGGCGCTGGTGCTAGTGCGCTACTACCCGCTAGCTCAAGAGGGTGTACTCGCTGAGCGGCCCACCTGGATGCAGCAATTGGCGCACCCTGTATGGTTGGTGCTGTTGGTGGCGCTAATTATAGCGGCGACGTTTGCGGGTTGGCTGGCGTTTTCATCCAAAGAAGTGTGGGTGATTCCGTTCTTCGTGCTGTTTACGCTTTGCGCCATGCGTTATTTGGCTGGGCGACCGGCGCCGTTGTGGGTGCGCCACATCAATGCGTATTCGTTTGGGATTTACTTGGCCCACCCCATGTTCTTTGTGCTTGCCGATCTGGTGGTTGAGCCTTTGTCGTTGCCGATTGGGGTGTATGCGCTGGTACTCATCGTCGTGGGACTCGTCGGGTCGGTGGCCCTTAATAAATTGGCGAATACCACCACGCTGGGAGCGATGCTGTTTGGCAAGCGCTTGAAGGTTCGTTAATGGGAAAATGTTAGTGCATAAATCGAAAGGCACGGCTTACCGCTTCGATGTGTAAGCGAGATCCGGGTCGTTGGGCAGCATGGCGGATGTGTGTTCAGCAGCCTGGCTAAGCAAGCGGCCGCTGTACGTTTTTAAGCGAGTGGGGCAGTCATGCAAACGCTGTAAAAAATCGTCAATCGCGCTGGCGTCATCCAGCTCAGGATCAAATCCACCCAGGCGCTCAAGCCAGGCCCGCCTGACGGCGATGTAGGGCGGTAACAGCAGCGTGCTTGCCAATAAGCGGCGCAGGATGCGTTTGGCTAATGATGGCTGAGCAAGGCCAACAATTAAGGCATCAAGGCTGTAGGTGTTCAATTGCGGGTAGAGTGAGCCCCAGAGGCTGGCAGGCAGTGGCTGCTTCTGCAGCGCAATAATTAACCACTCAGCTTGGCTGGCAAAGGCTGCTTTATTAAGGCGTGCGCCTAGTGGTAGCTTGGGGGTGATCAAGCAATGAGTGTGGTAACGCTGCTCAATCGAGCTGAGACGCGCATGGGCTTGCGTGCTGGTTACCAAAATGGGCAGCAAGTGGTCGGCTACGCCAGAATCACGTATGGATTTTAAGTGGCGTGGCAACATGTTACCCGTCACCATGGCATCAACGATAAAGCAAACCGATCCCATTTGCCGACTCCGATTGTGAGCAAATCTATCAAATTGTAATTTATTGTAGTAGCTGGCTTATTTGCGTAGCAAGTAAAAAAACTTGCGAGCCAAAAAAGAGGGCTCACTATTATCCATGCACTTTATTGGCGCATAAGGCATTATTTTTGCTCTGTATTGGTGCGCAACGGCTTTTTTAAACAGCTGCCGAGCCTGTATTTAGCCGCTATGCGTCATCAGGAGGCATCCTCGTCCACGTTTTTAACGTTTATAAAACAATTAGTTACTGGTTTTTTATGCCATATTGGTGCAGGGTTGGCATGTTCTCTGCATTATATTTGCAAGCGGCTAGCGGGCCGTAGGCATAAGCCCTACGACGTGCTAAAACGATAGCCGGTCTGAAATGCTCGCTGAGCGATTTGTTCACTAATGTCAGGCAAACGTTGAGCGAACAAGAATGACAAACGTGCGGTTTAGCGCGTATTTTGTCGAACAACACATTTATCGGTAGCTTACAGTCGTTAGCTTTAAGCCACGCTCATACCGGAGGACTCTATGTCAGCCAAGACTCTCGCGCTAATTGAAGAACATGATGTTAAGTGGGTAGATCTGCGTTTCACCGACACACGCGGTAAAGAACAGCACGTTACTGTGCCTGCTCGCGATGTGAACGAAGAATTCTTTGAGAATGGCCAGATGTTTGATGGCTCTTCTATCGAAGGTTGGAAGGGCATTAACGAATCCGACATGATTCTGCGCCCGGAAGATGGCACTGGCTATCTCGACCCCTTCACCGAAGATGCGACGCTGGTTCTGCGCTGCGACATCATCGAGCCGGCCACTATGCAGGGCTACGATCGTGACCCGCGCTCCATTGCTAAGCGCGCAGAAGCTTATCTAGAGTCTACTGGCCTGGGCGACACTGCGTTTTTCGGTCCTGAGCCTGAATTCTTTATCTTTGACGAAGTACATTGGAAGTCTGACATTCAGGGCTCCATGTACAAAATCACGTCTGACGAAGGCGCTTGGGCGACCAGTAACCAGGTAGAAGGCGGTAACTTAGGCCACCGCCCGCGCGTTAAAGGCGGCTACTTCCCGGTTCCCCCGGTTGACAGCTTCCACGATATTCGTGGCGCGATGTGTAACACCCTGGAAGCGATTGGCCAGACTGTCGAGGTTCACCACCACGAAGTTGCCAACGCGGGTCAGAACGAAATCGGCGTTAAATTCAACACGCTGGTGAAGAAAGCTGACGAAGTGCAGGAAATGAAGTACGTGATCCACAACGTGGCGCACGCGTATGGCAAAACGGCGACCTTTATGCCGAAGCCGCTGGTAGGCGACAACGGTTCTGGTATGCACGTTCATCAGTCGTTCTGGAAAGGTGGTGAGAACCAGTTCGCCGGTGACGAGTACGCTGGCCTGTCTGAAATGGCGCTTTTCTACATCGGCGGCATCATCAAGCACGCCCGTGCCCTGAACGCCTTTACTAACGCTTCTACCAACTCGTACAAGCGTCTGGTACCTGGCTTTGAAGCGCCGGTCATGCTGGCCTACAGTGCCCGTAACCGCTCTGCTTCTATCCGTATTCCTTACACCGCTAGCCCGAAAGGCAAGCGTGTTGAGGCTCGCTTCCCTGATCCGACTGCCAACCCGTACCTGGCATTCTCTGCCATGTTGATGGCTGGTATCGACGGTATCAAGAACAAGATCCATCCTGGCGATGCGATGGATAAAAACCTGTACGACCTGCCGCCAGAAGAAGGCAAGTTAGTACCGACCGTAGCACACAGCCTGGATCAAGCACTGGAAGCCCTCGACGCTGACCGTGCGTTCCTGACCGAAGGTGGCGTGTTCACCGACGAAATGATCGATGCCTACATCGAGCTCAAGATGGAAGAAGTGGAGCGTATCCGCATGACGACGCACCCCATCGAGTTTGATATGTACTACAGCTGCTAATCAGCGTATTAACCCCTAGCCTGGCTGCTATTATCAGCTAGGCGGTGGTAACAGTTGATAAAAATGCAGTTGATCAAAATAGTATCAAAACCCCGCTTCGGCGGGGTTTTGTCGTTATTGAGGTTGTGACAGGTGTGAGGAGCAGTATGGGCAAGCTAACCACGTACACGATCAGCTTCTTGATGGCCGCTTTGCTGGGCATCGGGGCGGCCATCATGTCAGGTGCGGCTTTTGGGCAAACGGTTTTCAGGGTCATTGATGAGCACGGCAACGTTACGTTTACCGATAACCCTGGCCGCGGCGGGGAGGCGTTGGAATTGGCACCGTTGCCAAGCCTGCCGCCTGGGTTAAGCGCAGCTACGGCCAATGTGACCACGCCCGCTACTGGTCGCCCACGTGGCAAACCAGGGCAGCCTTTTATGCCGTATGACCACTTTTCGATTGCGCTGCCCCAGCAAGGCGCACGGCTGCCGGAGCGAAGCACCGCGGTGGAAGTGGCTATTGCGCCTCCGCTGCGCGATGACCACCAAGTGCGGCTGATAGTGAATGGAGAGATTAGCCAGACCGCGCTGCACAGTGATGTTTTCTGGTTAACAGGGCTTCCTGCGGGGCAGCACGAGCTTCAAGCAGAGCTATTGGATAGTAGCCAGCGTTTACAGCACCGTACGCCCGCGGTGACCATTACGGTGCCTTAGGCCGGGTGGTTAAAATCTCGAATGCACTAAATTGGTGCGGTTATGGAGGCATTTGGCGCGGTGATTGCGCTAAAAAGATCCATCTTCTTTTATGGCTATGCCCGCAAGCCGTGCAACTAGGCATAAATGCATAATTGGCGCGCTTTTTGCAGTTCCCTCATTGATTATCCACCTGTAGGTCTGCAACGGCGATGGAAGACGTAATTTCTCAGGACACCACCATGCATCAGCGTTTGCTTGAACATCTCACCACAGCGGTACTGCTGCTGGACGGCGAGCTGCGTGTGCGCTGGATGAACCCTGCCGCTGAAGCCTTACTAGCGGTTAGCTTAAGCCGCGTTTACGGCATCAGCCTAGATACGCTTCTGGGCGGTGTTGACAGCATCGATGAGGTATTGGCTAAAGCGCGGGATGCGTTTCATCCTTACACCCAGCGAGAAGCGCGTATTACGCCGCTGAACAGTGAGCCGCTGACGGTCGACTACACCGTGACGCCGCTATCGGACGACGAGTTACTGTTAGAAGTGGAGCCGCGGGATCGGTTAATGCAGATCTCTCGTGAAGAAGCGTTAACCACTCGCCAAGAAACCATCAAGATATTGGCCCGTGGGCTTGCTCACGAAGTGAAAAATCCGCTCGGCGGGATTCGTGGTGCTGCACAGCTGTTAGAACGGGATTTAGACGATCCGGCGCTGCGCGAATATACCCATATTATTGTGGAGGAGGTGGATCGGCTGCGCGACTTGGTCGACTCCATGCTGGGCCCTAACCGTGTGCTTAAGCATGAACCGGTCAATATTCACCGGGTGTTGGAGCGCGTACGTGCGCTGCTAATTGCCGAGCATCCCAGCGTTGTTATTAGCCGCGATTATGACCCCAGTTTGCCCGACCTTTCCGGCGATGAATCGCAGATGATTCAAGCGGTACTCAACGTTGCACGTAACGCCGTGCAAGCCATGAACGATGCTCAAACCCCTGAACCTACCTTAATACTGCGCACCCGCGCCCGGCGTCAGTTTACCCTCGGGGCGGAACGCCACCGTTTAGTCAGTGAAGTCTCGGTGATTGATAACGGCCCAGGCATTCCCGATACGCTGCAGGAAACGCTGTTCTACCCGATGGTATCAGGACGCGCAGAAGGCAGTGGCCTTGGGTTATCGATCGCCCAGTCGATTTTGCACCAACATCAAGGATTGATTGAATGCGACTCACGACCCGGACATACCGAATTTCGTTTACTGATTCCATTGGTAATAATTTTACCGGAGAAGCGTCATGACTGAGGCTACACGTACCGATGTTGCGCGGGTGGTGATTGTCGATGACGACCGCGCTATCCGCTGGGTGCTGGAGCGCGCCTTGGCGCAGCCCGATCTCGATGTTGAGTGTATTGAGCGTGCAGATACAGCCCTTGCGCGTTTACTGGAAAGCCCTCCCGACGTGCTGGTCACCGACATTCGTATGCCAGGCATCGACGGCCTGGACTTAATGGCGAGAGTACGCGAGGCGCATCCCGATCTACCGGTGATCGTGATGACCGCCCATTCCGACCTAGACAGCGCCGTCGCTTCCTATCAGGGCGGGGCGTTTGAATACCTGCCTAAACCGTTTGACGTTGATGAAGCCCTGGCGCTGGTGCGCCGCGCCGTGGCCCACGCCCGGGAACGCCAACGACCGGTCGCCGTGCCGGAAGGCTTAAACGCTGAGATTATTGGTGAAGCGCCCGCGATGCAGGAGGTGTTTCGCGCCATTGGCCGTCTTTCTCACTCGCATATCACGGTGTTAATCAACGGGGAGTCGGGGACGGGTAAAGAGCGCGTTGCCCAGGCGCTGCATCAGCATAGCCCGCGTGCCGGTAAACCCTTTATCGCGTTGAACATGGCGGCGATTCCTCGCGACTTGATCGAATCGGAGCTGTTTGGCCATGAGAAGGGTGCTTTTACCGGGGCGGCACAGCAGCGCCAAGGGCGGTTTGAGCAGGCCAACGGCGGCACACTGTTTTTAGATGAAATAGGCGATATGCCATCGGAAACCCAAACGCGCCTGCTGCGCGTGCTGGCGGATGGTGAGTTCTATCGCGTCGGGGGGCATACGCCGGTCAAAGTGGACGTGCGTATCATCGCCGCTACTCACCAAAATCTAGAAGTGCTGGTGGATGACGGCCGCTTCCGGGAGGATTTGTTCCACCGCCTGAACGTGATTCGTATCCACCTGCCGAAACTGGCTGAAAGGCGCGAAGATATACCACGTTTAACCCGACACTTTCTGGCCGAAGCGGCGAAAGAGCTGACTACCGATATCAAGGTGCTGACCAGTGAAGCGGAAGCCCACCTAACACGCTTGCCGTGGCCCGGTAACGTGCGGCAGTTGGAAAATATCTGCCGGTGGCTGACGGTGATGGCGTCGGGGCGTGAAATCCTGGTTGAAGATTTGCCGCAGGAACTGCGCTCGCCAAGCGCTTCCGAAAGTAGCGCCCATGGCGATTGGCGTACGGCGTTTCGCGACTGGGCGGATCATGCCTTGGCCGAAGGCCATACCCATCTTTTGGAAGAGGCGGTGCCCGATTTTGAGCGGATTCTGATTGAAACCGCTTTAAAGCATACCGGTGGACGCAAAGGTGAAGCCGCTGAACTGCTTGGCTGGGGGCGTAATACACTGACCCGCAAATTAAAAACGCTGCTGCCAGCACTGGCTGACGAGTAAAGGCTAAGCAGTCGTTACTGCTCAAGGCGTTTAATCTCAGCCAATATCGCCTCAGCTTCTTCGGTAAGGGTGGCATTGGCGCGCATATCGCCGTTACGAGACGCTTCCATCGCGGCTTGCAGTTTACGCTCATAATTTTGCTGGAGTTTCTTTTTGGGGTCGCGCTTAAACATGCCAAACATAAGCAATTTCCTCACTATCTGGTTTTGGTGTACACCATTTGTATAGGTTTTGGTTGCTTGTGTCGAATGTTTGTTTTGGTCAGCGGTTATGCGTCGTTCTGAGAGTCCGCGCTGCATTGACATAGAAAGCGCTCAAAATCGACCAAAATGGTGTCGAGGCTGGCGTGTAAGCGGTGATCATCGTCCACCATTCTCAGCGACAGCCGCTGCAGGCGAGCACGTTCAATCACCGGTTCAGGGGCAACGATATCATCGCGCCAGCCGTGAACAATGTGCGTGTGGCGTGCCTGGATGGTGGGCGACGTTTCAGGGTAGGCGGCTATGCCTAACGCGGGGGCTAACAAAAAACAGCCTAATACGGGCTGCTGAGCGCTGACGGCCGCGCTTAGCCACCCGCCCAGGCTTGAACCTGCCAGTACACAGTGGGCAGGGTCATCACCGCGCTCGGCTATCACCTGTAAAAGATGCTGAAGACGTTGCTGGGGCTCTGCCATGCCTCGATAGTCCATTACCACGGGCTCACAATCATCTAGTTTTTCAGCAACGCCTTTTAGTGCCTGGATTTTAAGTGCCCCTGGGCCGCTCTCTAGGCCGTGGGATAAGTAAACAGTCATCATCACGTTTAGCTCGCTGAGCGTTGGATAGCTTCTCCACCCTGTTCGATATCCTCACCAGCACCCCGAATGGTATTGCAACCACTTACCAACAGAAGTGTGGTCATGACGAGTATGGCAAGCGCAATAGTACGTTTCATAGCGGTTTCCTCAAAGGCATGGGCGTGCGTCAAACATTGATAGAGCTGTCTGGACACTTTTTAAAGCAAAGCCTTTTTATAGCAAAGTGGGAAGGTTCGTTAGCAAAAATAATCGCTGTTGCGCCGTTTCGCCATCATTTTAATGTGTTTCAGCTAGATAGATGTGTCTTGATAACGTGTGCTTATGTCGCATGTGCCAGTTCTACACATCAAAAGTGCAGGGAAATTAGCCTATTTGGAGATGTTTGTTGTTTTTAAGTTATTGTTTTTAATTATTAATGTTGATTATTGGCATGGCTTGGCGCAGTCCCTGCAGCTACTGAGTAGTTGCGTAGAAGTTCAGTCGTTTAGCTCTAGCCGTTTAGATAATTGTTATTAGTAACTAAGTGAGTGGGTTGAGAGAAAAAAGGAAGGCAGGACGCCGAAAGACAAACAGGAAGTTAAAGGACAATCCGCCCACTCACTGGTTGCAGCGCAAGGAGGCGCTGTTCATCAGACCAAGGAGTGGAATCGGTGCAAAACGACCATCTCGTAAAAACGGGGTGGTCTTTTTGCGTGCGTATAATATTATAAGTAGTTGATTTTTAAATATTTTAAAAATTTAGCGTTCTGCATCGCTTTTGTACACACAGCTCTCGTACAGATAAAACCTGTGTTTTAGTCTATCCTTTCGATAAAACCAAATGTCGCGGTTAGAAAACGTCAACGTAACGACCGCACACGAACAGGGACAAGATTATGGCGATGGCATTGATGTTATGCATGTTTGTTTTGTTCTTAGGGTTTTCGGGGGTGGGTGTGTATATGATGTTTAAGACATCTTTCATGGCCACTATGGACGAGCGCGATGACATGCCCCCCGACATTTAACCAACTGCTCTAACCATAACAATTATTTAAAAATAACTAAAATGCCCGCGTCAGCGGGCATTTTGCGTTAGTGCTTCCAACGGCCTTTGCTTCGCTCAGGCACCATACGCTCGAAATAGAGCAAGCCAAATGCAAGCCAGCCCACGGTTAATAAGCGGTAAAAATAAGTCGGATGAAAACGGCCATTACCCCATCCAATAAAGGCTGACCAAGGCAAAGGCATAGCCCAATGCAGCGCCTGCCAGTACATCACTCACATAGTGCAGCCCCAGCCCGACGCGGGAGATCGCAATCAGCAGGGATAGCGGTAGGATCACCGGTAGTAGCCAGGGGGTGTGAGCGGCTACTAATACGCTAAACATCACCGCATGCATGGTGTGGCCGCTGGGAAAACTATAACGATCACGTGCCGGTTCACAGCACAGAATGCCCTCGCTATAGGTAATAAAGGGCCGCTCACGACAGAGTCGTGTTTTTACCAGGCGATATACGGCTATGGCAAACAGCGCAATAACGCTGTACTGCATCAACCGCCACGAGCCGTTTGGTTGAAGCCAGGGCTGGGCCAGAATCAGCAGCACCCATACCGGCCAATCACCTAAGCGGCTGGCGGCTTGCAGAGTAATGCGCCAGGGGCGATACAGCGAGAGCCGCGATACGCGCTGGCATAATTGCCACTCTAATAAGTCAAGACGGTCGAATACGACAAGCGGACGCGGGCGCATGGTGAGCCTCCTGGGCTTGGTGTAAATAACGCAGAAACTGCTCTGCAATCCCTGTCCAGCTCTGCTCAAGTGCACGTAAACGCGCTACTCGACCTAGGCGCGCGTAGTCAGCGGGGTGCTGGCACAGCTCGACCGCTGCCTGCTGAAAGGCAGCGCTATTGCCAGCGGGAACGGTAATACCGTTATAGCCACTATTAATGAGTTCGGCGCTGGCAGCATGTTCATAAGCCACCACGGCTAAGCCGCTGGCCATTGCTTCTGCGACCACATTCCCCCAGGTTTCTGAAAGTGAGGGGAAAATAAACAGATCGGCACTGGCATAGTGGCGAGCCAGTGATTCCTGCCCCACGAAGCCGGTGAAATACGCGTCCGGCAGTGCTTTTTCCAGCTGTGCCCGCGCAGGGCCGTCGCCTACGATGACCTGAGCGATATCGGGACGCACTTCGCGCATGGCTTGAAGGCTTTCATGGAGCAGGGTGAGGTTTTTTTCGGCGGCTAACCGACCAACATAAAGTGCGACCGGCTGATGTTCGCCTACGCCCCAGCGCTGGCGCAATTGCGTATCACGATGAGCAGGCGAGAAGCGCTCTCCGTCTAGCCCACGTGAAAGCACATGGATATCCCGAATCCCTTGCTGTTGAAGCGTATTAGCTTGCTGATGGGTAGGCACTAACGTTAGGTCGCAGCCATTATGAAAGTAGCGAAGGTAGCGCCGTGTGGTCGATGCCAGCCAAGTAACACCATAATCTTCGCAGTAGTGATCAAAGTTCGTGTGCCAACCCGCCACTAGAGGGATATTGAGCCGCCGTGCCGCTTGACGAGCAGCCCAGCCGAGCGGGCCCTGGGTTGCTAAGTAGATAACATCAGGGCGATGTTGGTCCCAAAAGCGCCGTAATGTGGCGGGTGTGACTAATCCCACCTGAACATCGGAATAGCCGGGTAAAGCAAGGCGCTGCACTTGCAGTTCGCTGTTCACCCCCGTTGCATGACTAGGGGTTCTTGGGCGAGGACGAATAACATCAACCGGCACTCCTTGCCGACGAAGTTCGTAGCTTAACCGGCTCAGCGTATGGGCAACGCCATTAATATCCGGTGACCATGTTTCACTGACGATGCAGAGCCGCATAAGCGATCCATCCCTTTATCACGTTTTTATGCAGTGTGGGCAGAGTGAATGACACTGCCGAGTCAAACGGATGAACAAGCGATGACAACGTGGGTAATGGTCGAAAGGGAGTCGTGTCTTAATAGCATTTGTTATGAATAGAAAGGGATTTGGGCAAGGGTGCGCGTAGCTATTGGCAGGGGATAAAAGCTGAACTAGCCTCATATAGAGCAGGCTTGCTCGCCGAAAAGGCTGCCAATCAGGAAGAGCCTAGCAAGGAGTTTACAATGGATGTAGCACGCGGCACGCACGAATACGGTGATATTCATTTAGATATCCTCACCTTAGATACCCAAGGCATTACCGTTAGAGAAGATGCTTTAGCCATTGAAGAAGCGCTGGAAATCCGCTTGTCGGGTACCGAGCCGGTGATCACGATGCGTACACCCGGCCACGATAGGGAACTGGCAGCCGGGCTGATGCTAAGCGAGGGGGTCGCGCATACGAAGGATGACTTTGAAGTTATCGACCATCTAGTGGGGCAGCCCAATGTGTTACAAGTAGTACTTAAGCGCTTTAACAGTATGCAGGCCGAGCGACTGGAGCGCTCGTCGCTCTCCAACAGTGCCTGCGGCGTGTGCGGTAAGAAAAAGCTGAATCTTGATGCCATGCAGGGATTGGCACCTTTGGCTTTTTCCACCCGGTTAAGTCAACAGCTGCTGCTGTCGTTGCCAGGCGAGCTGTACAAGCAACAAAGGCTTTTCGAGCAAACCGGCGGGCTACATGCGGCCGCCTTGTTTGATACTAGCGGGCAATTACTGGTCTTAAGAGAAGATGTAGGGCGCCATAATGCGGTCGATAAGTTAACCGGGTGGGCGTTATTGAACGACCAGCTACCGCTCGCCGAGCGTATTGTGCTGCTCAGCGGCCGCGCTAGTTTCGAGCTCATTCAGAAATGCATAATGGCGCGTGTGTCGGTGGTATGCGCTATTTCCGCCCCGAGTAGTTATGCCGTGCGGCTGGCGAGGGAGTTTGGCATCACCTTGGTGGGATTCCTGCGTGAGGGACGTTTCAATATTTACTCAGGTGCTGAGCGTATTCTTGGTTCGTCGTATGCATTGTCCTATAACGCAGAGGACAAGCGCCCAGCTTAGGCGAATACGTCCCTCCCCAATAAGCTGGGCGGCAGTTTTATTTCATTTTCGTGGCATCGGCTGGTTCCTGGCACCGCTAGGGAGTTATGGGCCTTCGGTTGGTTTGCCGGTAAAGTCAGTAACGGGCTTGTCGACAGGCGTATCGAGCCGCTCAGAAAAAGCTCGAATCCCGGCTAATAAAGGCTGTATGGCGTGCCAAAGTTCATCATTATGCAGCATTTTATAAACGCCACTGACACCTGGTGCTTCTCCTTTACTCGCTTCTTCTTTATTCATGGCTTCGGCGGAGTCTGCCTCGCTCTTGGTGCTACTGCTGTTGTCGCTACTACTGCCGCGACTACGATAGCTACCAATTTGATCCACGCCGTCTCTAACCGCCATCATCACTTGATAGAAACGATCCGGTGGTAAAGTGGAGAGAGCCATTAGGATGATCGAGAGATTTTGGATCGTATTGAGTGACCCTTCGTTACTGAGTCCGTTGACTAACAGACGGGTAACGTCGGAATTGGCGGCCACGATATCGTTGGCAAAACGTAGTACACCATGCTCGTGTAGCGTTTGAAGTAGCGCCTCCAGCGCTTCATGAGCATCCGGCCCGATCTTGGGTGGCGTCACGTCGTGAGAAATTCGTTCGGCCATTACGTTTTCCTCGGCTTATGTTGCTGGGCGGGCGGAAGCCGGTAATCGTCTTGCATCCACTTAACCTCAACGGCAACGCCTTGATTAGGTGTGCGCTGCCCGAAACGAAAGTTAGTGCTGGGCAGCGGCGGTTCCGTGCGCTTGTCTAGCACTTCCAGCTTGACGGCGGTTTCTTTGTAGGCGGGCGTTTGTACATCGGGGTCGTTGTGTTCACCGGTTAGCGCATTCACACCCGGCTTGCCGAAATGAATGGGGAGAAACAAAGTCTTACCAGCGACGCGGTCAGTAATCACTACTGGAAACTCAATGCTGTCGCGTCGAGACGTAATCCTTACCCAGGTACCTTCCTCGATACCACGTTCGGCAGCAAGCTCATGGCTGACTTCGACAAAACCATGAGGCGCTTGATCCCAAATACCCTGCGAGCGGCCTGTCTGATTAGCGCCTTGAAACTGCTCAAGTAACCGGCCGTTATCGAGTGATAAATCATATTCTGCATCAGTGGCTTCTGCGGGCTCCTGCCACTTCAGGGGAAAGAGGTTCGCCTTACCGTTCGCGGTGGGAAACCCATCGGTATACAGCAAGGGTGAGTCGACGCCATCAGCATTTACGGGCCAGGATAGCGATTTCCAGCCCTCTAAACGCTCATAGCTAACCCCTGCGAACATGGGCGAAATGGACGCACACTCCTGCATGATCTGAGAAGGGTGGGTGTAGCCCCAATCATGCCCCATACGTGCAGCTAAATCGGTGAGAATACGCCAATCAGGGCGGCTATTGCCCAGCGGCGGCATCACTTCATAAAAGCGCTGAATACGCCGTTCTGTATTAACGAACGTACCCTCTTTTTCAACGCTGGGGCAGGCGGGCAGAACAACATCGGCGAATTCAGCCGTACGACTTAAGAAGATGTCTTGTACTACCATAAAATCGAGTTTTTCAAAGGCCGAGTGGACGTTATGGGTATTGGCATCTGAAAAAGCAGTCTCCTCGCCAATGATATACATTGCTTTGATATCGCCCTGGTCGGCCGATTGCACCATCAGGAAATTACCTTCGCCTACCTTCGTGGAGAGTTGCTCAGGCTTGACTCCCCAGCCTTTAGCCCAGCGCTGACGCGCGTTCTCATCAGTGACTTTTTCATATCCAGGGTACATATTGCGCAAGCAGCCAAAGTCACTCGCACCTTGCACATTGTTGTGGCCGCGCATTGGATACCCGCCCGTGCCGGGCTTGCCATAGTTACCTGTTACCAGTAGCAAGTTGGAAAGCGCCGTACTGGTGTCCGAACCATGGCTGTGTTGGGTGATGCCCATCGCCCACAGCAGGCAGACACTTTTTGCCCGCCCGATTATCTCGGCGGTATCGATAAGCGCTTGCTTTGAAATACCGGTCTTGAGTTCGGCGAAATCCAGGGTAAAGGGTTCCAGTGAGCGGCGATACTCCTCCACGTTATTGACCCATTGCTCAAGGAAGTCGGTGTCCGCTAAGTGGTTATCAAACATGTAGCGCGATAAAGCCGACGCCCAGATAAGGTCAGTACTGGCGTTAGGGCGCAGAAAGATATCGGCGCGTTCGGCCATTTCATGCTTACGAGGATCCATCACAATCAATTTTTGGCCGCGTAATTTTTGCGCGGCTTTAATTCGCGAGGCGATGACAGGGTGATTCTCCGCCGTATTGCTACCCACCAAAACAACCACTTCAGCTTGTTCGATATCCTTGATCGTTCCAGCGTCTCCACCGTAACCGACAGTACGAAACAGTCCTTTTGTCGCGGGATTCTGACAATAACGCGATGAGTTATCCACGCTGTTGGTGCCGATGATGAGACGGGCTATTTTCTGGGTTAGGTAGGCTTCTTCATTGCTGGCTTTACTTGAGCCAATAAAGCCAAGGCTGTCGGGGCCATGGGTATCTCTGGTTTTCAGCAGCCTCTGAGCCACCAATTCCAGTGCTTCATCCCAGCTGGCTTCGCGAAAGCGGCCTTGCTCACGAATGAGCGGTGTGGTCAGACGCTTTTCACTGTTAACGAAATCCCAGGCGAACTTGCCCTTAACACAAGTAGAAATACCATTGGCCGGTGCTTCGGGTGAAGGCTGAACTTTGAGAATATGACGGTCACGCGTCCACATCTCAAATGAGCAGCCGACGCCACAGTAAGTGCAGACCGTTTTAGTACGTTTGAGCCCAGGCTGGCGCCAAGCTGAATCTATCTCTGAGAGTCCGGTGACGGGTTTGGCACTGATGGTCGTTTCAATTTTTTTGACCACTTCGATCATGGGTCGCTTAAGTGACCAGGGCATGGACGTGAACGGCCCAGTATGGCCATTCATGCTATTTTCCATCAGCGCGTTGCAGGGACAAACGGTCACGCAATGACCACAATGAACGCAACTTGAGTCATTGATTTCCTTTCCCCCATCCCAAAGCACGCGCGGGTTTTCATCAGCATAGTTAATACTTAAGGTTTCATTAACTTCCACATTTTGACACGCTTCGACACAGCGCCCGCATAGAATGCATTGGTCGGGATCGTAAGTATAAAAAGGGCTGGAAGTATCTTTGGGGTATGGTTTAGGTAGAAACTCATAACGCTGGATGGGGATATCCATTTCCACCATGGTGTTGTGCAGGGTGCAGTCGCCATTATTGTTTTCACACACCGTGCAGTAGAGTTCATGCTTGCTAAGTAATCGATCCATGCCTTCGTGACGTGCCGCGACGGCTTGAGGATGGCGACTGGAAATTTGCATCCCTTCCTGACTTCGCAGTGCACAGCCACGCTTTAGTTCACCAGCCACTTCTACCCAGCAGGCATCACAGGTTTCAATGGCGCCTAGTGAGGGGTGATAGCAGACGTTCGGCAGAGCGATACCTTTACTTTCTAGAAAGTCGATCAATGGCTCATCAGCATTGCCTGTTAATTTTTCACCATCGAAAATGATCGTACATGGCTGATTCATATCGGCATTCCTCCTTGAATCCTATATTTATAAGAGGCAGCTCCGCCGCTGTATCGATACATATGTATTAACTGCAACGTAGCCAAGGAGGCTGGGATTACACAAGCTTAAACTTAGCAAATGAATGTATGTTAAAAGCAGGTCTTGTGAGGGGGCGCCAAGCCAATCGCGCGATTATCACCTAGGCTGGGTAGGGCGCACTATGAATGGCAACAGGGAGACCAAAATGAAACCGACAGTGGTAATTACGGGAGCCAATCGCGGTGTAGGTTTAGCGCTGGCAGGGCACTATTTTGATGCTGGGTGGCAGGTTATAGGCGTCTGTCGGCAGTCGTCAGAAGAACTCGACCGCGTGGCTGATCAAGTGATTGAGAACATTGATGTTACCCAGCCAGATGATATCGTCCGCCTGGTAACGGCGCTCGACGCGCAAGCGATCACGCTGTTAATTAACAATGCAGGCATGCTGCGTGATGAATCGCTTGGCAATATCGATTTCGACAGTATTCGCGAGCAGATGGAAATTAACGCCTATGCGCCGTTGCGGGTGGTCGAGGCGCTGCTCCCCAACCTTGCCGAAGGCAGCAAAATCGCCAATATCACTAGTCGAATGGGCTCAATTGCTGATAACGACTCCGGTGGGCGCTATGGTTATCGAGCCTCTAAAGCGGCGCTGAATGCGTTTGGTAAATCGCTGGCAGTAGATCTAAAGCCCAAAGGTATTGCGGTGGCCCAGCTTCACCCAGGCTATGTGCAAACACGCATGGTCAATTTTGGTGGATTAATAAGCCCGCAAGAAGCTGCTTTAGGGATTGCTGCCCGTATTGAAGCACTGACACTAGATAACAGTGGTGGGTTCTGGCATAGCAATGGGGAGCTTCTTTCCTGGTGATCGTTGCGGGACATGAAAAGCATCCTTTGGTTGCACCGTTGTCATTCGCCAGGATAGGGAATCGGTATCTACACTCGTAACTCCGATAATTGGTTCAAGGAGGAATGCGATGAAAATGTATTTACGTTTCGGCGCTATGATCGTGACGGCGACCGTGATCATGTTGGGGTTGATGTACTTGAACACTTACCAGCTAGACCATGTCACTTTCAGTGAAACCCGTACTTACATGGCTATTGTCATGGGGGGCACGATGGCAGTGGTCATGCTGGGTTTCATGCTTGATATGTACTCCAAAAAGGGCGTGAACCTGGCTATTTTGGTGGGCAGCATCGTGGTCTTTGCCGGGGCGCTGTGGCTGGTGCGTAGCCAGCAGACGGTGGATGATGTTTCCTATATGAAGGCGATGATTCCGCATCACTCTATTGCCATTCTGACCAGTGAGCGTGCTCAGATAACCGATCCCCGCGTACGTGAACTCGCCGACTCAATTATCGAGACCCAGCGGGAAGAGATCGCAGAAATGAAAGCATTAATAGCGGATCTTGAAGGTGAGTAATAACGCTTATTGAAACCGCTACTGGTGGGCAGGTTGGCACAAGATTGTCGAAATTCAGTTGGCGGGTAGTCGGTCGGACATTGGCTTGGAAGGCGCTATGCCATCGGTTCACGCATAGCGCTTCCAACTTTTATGTCGGCCGGTGCCCTGTCACTCCTCATCAATGATACTTTTAAAACCACCGAAAATGAGTCGCTTGCCATCAAACGGCATTGGATTAACGTCCATCTGCAAGCGCGGGTCTTGCATGACCTTGGCCATTCCTTCATCACGCACGGCCCGCGATGGCCACTCTATCCAGGAAAAGATGATGCTTTCGTCATCCTTGCGTTTGACTGCCATGGAAAAGGAGGTCACTTCCCCTTCGGGAACATCGTCTTCCCAGCACTCCACGACCCGCAGTGCGCCGTGTTCCTTGAAAACAACAGCCGCGGCACGGGCATGCTCAATAAACGCATCTTTATTAGCGCTGGGCACGGCAGCGACGAAACCATCTACATAAGGGTGTGTAAGCTTGCTCATGGCTGTTCTCCTATTACTGTTTTACTGTGCTTTAGGGGGGAGTTCTCGAACGGGGCGTACCTCAATGCTGCCCAGCCTGGCTGGTGGGATGCGGCTAGCCAGCTGCAGCGCCTCATTCAAGTCGTGGGCTTCGAGCAGGTAGAAACCGGCCAACTGCTCCTTGGTTTCCGCAAAGGGGCCATCGGAGATTAACGTCTCGCCATCGCGTACACGCACGGTGGTAGCGGTTTCTACTGGCTGTAACGCTTGTCCGGCTAGGTAGTGGCCATTGGTGCTCAAGCGCTCTACCCCGGCGATACACTCCTGATTGAGGTCTTGCCATGCCTGTTCGCTCATGGCGTTGATAATCTGTTCCTGGTAATAGACCAGCGCAACGTACTTCATGGGGAGTCTCCTTCTGTGGCCAAGGGACAGTTGTCTGACGAGACATTTACCATCCAGCCGACGCCAAAACGGTCGGTTGCCATGCCGAACCCTGGTGACCAGAAGGTCGCTTCGAACGGCATGATGATCTTTCCACCCTCCGCTAGCTGAGCAAAGGTTCGTGCGGCCTGCTCGATATCCTGATACTCCAATTGAACCTCTACCCCTTGCGGTGGTGTATAGCAGTCAGCCGCCATATCGGCGCCCATCAAGCGGCGGCCCCGTAGATTCAGCGAAGCATGGATAATGCGGTCATGGAGTTCCGGCGGTGAGTGTTCAACTGCGGGCGTTTCAGCGTAGGTCAACAGGCACTCCAGCTGCCCTCCGGTGACATCGGCATAGAACTGCATGGCCTCCCGGCAGGTGCCGGGAAAGGCAACGTGCACATTCATGGCATTCGGTACACGAGCAAGGTTGCGGTGCTGCTCGAGTCCGGCACCGGGCTCAAAATCCTCCAGCGAGAAGTAGCGCCGCAGCTCCAGGGTCACGTTGCCATCGGCATCCTGGGTGGGCCACTGCTGGGCCCACTCAATGGCCGCCTGTAGGGAGGGGACTTCGAGCACACTGTAACCGGCAATACGCTCACTGGCTGGATACAAAGGCCCGGGGATGATGGTGGGATCACCGTTTTTGAAACGAATCAGACACCCGTCGCTGGTCGGGCGTAAGCCATCGCCGTTTAAAAACACACCTGCCTCGGTCATGCGCTGGTTATAAGCAGCCATGGCGGCAAGCATTTCCTGGGATGGCATAGCACCATTCTCGGTATTGGCATCGGCACGGCGTATCAGCATGAATTTCATTGAGAGAGCCTCCTGGTTGGTCAGGGTAGTGACTCTCTCTAGTCGTTTGGCATCGTCTTGAATCGACATAGCCTAAGCATTTTTTTATGGGGAATTTTCGAGCTCTGCCAATCGCCTGTTCAAAAACCGTTTTTCTGGCTCCAGAGTGGCCAATAGTAACGCTTGCTGATAGGCGTTACGTGCGGCCTCATACTGGCCTTGGCGGCGCAGTAAATCTGCTTTTGCGGCATGAAAGAGATGATAGCGGCTTATTTGCGGGTGATGGGCGATGTCGTCGAGTAACTTCAGGCCGGTGTCGGGCGCACCATTCATGGCAATGGCGACCGCACGATTCAGCGCCAGGATGGGGGATGGAAAACGTCGGCAGAGGGCATCGTAGAGCCTGACGATACGCCCCCAATCGGTCTGCTCTGCGCGGCTAGCCTGGGCGTGTACGGCGGCAATCGACGCCTGAAGGGTGTAGTACCCAGCGGGGGTGAGCGCCAGCGCCTGTTCCAGCCACGCTATGCCGACGTGGATATCCTCTTGGTGCCATAGGCGTCTGTCCTGAGCATCCAATGTCACCAGTTCTCCGTCGTTATCCTGGCGCGCATCCCGGCGGGCATTGTTAAGCAGCATCAAGGCCATCAGCCCAAATACCTCACCCTGGGGCAGTAGCCGTGCCAGCTCATTGCCCAGTCGCATGGCTTCTTGGGTTAGGCTGATATCGACCACGCTGGCGCCCGTGCTGCGTGAGTAGCCCTCATTGAAGACCAGATAGATAACTTGGAGCACATCGGGTAGGCGCTCGGGCAGTTCTTCTTGGGTAGGTACGGCATAAGGGATATTCGCATCGCGAATTTTGCGTTTGGCTCGCACGATACGCTGTGCCAGCGTCGGAGGCTTCATCAGTAGCGCGCTGGCTACTTGCTCAGTGGTCAAGCCGCATATTTCGCGAAGCGTCAGGGCAATCAGTGCTTCCATGCTCAAACTTGGGTGGCAGCAGGTAAATAGCAGCCGCAAGGCGTCGTCTTCGATAGCCGTTAGCTCAAGATCCAGCGTCTCTTCTGTAGGTAACCGCTCTGTGGGTAATAGCAAGTGAGCCCGACGGCGAGCAGTACTGCGTTGGCGGATTTGGTCGATTCCGCAGTGGTAGCCGGTGCGAATTAGCCATGCCGTGGGGTTATCAGGTTTGCCGTTAACTGGCCACTGTTGAACAGCCGCCATAAAAGCGTCCTGCATGGCTTCTTCGGCCAGCTCAAAATCCCCCAGCAGGCGTATCAGCGTCGCCTGCACGCGCCGGGAGTGCTCACGATACAGGTCATCAATGGATGCAGGTTCAGTACTCATCAAGGGAGATCCGTAAGCTTTATCTCAAACGTAGCGCATGGTTTCTCCGTTGACTTGTTTTTTGGGAGGGAGGCGTTCAATCCCCTGTGCGTTTCCCCGTGGCGCTGTTGAAAGGATGCAGAGCATCGCGGGTCACAAAAAATCGCAGAGTTTCGCCTTCGGCGACCGGCGGCTGGCCCGAGACGCGGATGACCGTGGGCTGGTCGCTATCAGCGAGGGTCACGTACAGGTGGCTTTCGGCACCGGCGGCTTCAAACAGCGCAAGCGTAGAGGCGACAGTTAGGTAAGGCGCAGTCGGCGGCGCCAGGTGCATATCGTCCGGTCGAATGCCGACGATATCGGTACCTTCTGGCAGGTTATCCAGCAGGCCGTTGGCACCCTGGGCTTTGAGGTAATCCACTGGCAGCATGTTCATGGCGGGCGAACCGATAAAGCCGGCCACGAACATGGTGGCGGGGCGGGCGTAGATCTCCATCGGCGTGCCCACTTGCTCAATCTGACCCGCGTTTAGTACCACTAAGCGATCGCCCAGGGTCATGGCTTCCAACTGGTCGTGGGTCACATAGAGGCTGGTGGTTTTCAGTCGTCGCTGTAGTTGCTTGATCTCCACGCGCATCTGCACACGCAGTTTGGCATCCAGGTTGGAAAGCGGCTCATCAAGCAGGAAAGCCGCAGGCTCGCGCACCAGGGCGCGGCCCATGGCCACTCGCTGGCGCTGACCGCCTGAGAGCTTGCGCGGTTTGCGATCCAGAAAATCCTCGATCTCCAGCATCTTGGCGGCGACCTGAACGCGCTTATCAATCTCGTCTTTTTTGAAGCCGCGGTTTTTCAGGCCATAGGCGAGGTTGTTGTACACCGTCATATGCGGGTAGAGCGCATAGTTTTGAAACACCATGGCAATATCGCGCTCGGCGGGTTCGAGCTTATTCACCACCCGATCGCCGATGGTAAGCGTGCCTTCCGTGATGGTTTCCAACCCCGCTACCATACGTAGCAGGGTGGATTTTCCGCAGCCCGAAGGCCCGACCAGTACTATGAATTCACCGTCTTCAATGTGTAAGTCGATGCCTTTGACGGCGTGAACATCGCCGCTATAGGTTTTTTTTAGCCCTTCCAAGGTAATACTGGCCATTCTTATTTCTCCGTCTCGGTCAGACCTTTCACAAACAGGCGTTGCATAAACAGAATCACTAATACCGGCGGCAGCGCTGCCATCACTACTGCGGCCATCACCAGGTGCCATTGTGGGTTCTCTTCCGAGGTCATGCGCTGAATGCCCATCACAATGGTGGTGTAGTCGGGGTCGGTGGTGATCAGCAGTGGCCACAAATACTGGTTCCAGCCATAAATAAACATGATCACAAACAGCGCCGCGATGTTAGTCACGGAGAGCGGCATCAAGATGTCTTTAAAGAATTTGAACGGCCCGGCTCCGTCGACCCTGGCGGCTTCGAGCATCTCTTCGGGAATGGTCATGAAGAACTGTCGGAACAGAAAGGTCGCGGTGGCTGAGGCAATCAAAGGTATCGACAGCCCGGCAAAGCTATTGAGCATATTAAGGTCCGCGACCACCTGAAAGGTGGGGATAATGCGCACCTCAACCGGCAGCATCAGGGTGACGAAGATCAGCCAGAAGAAGAACATCCGAAAACGGAAGCGGAAGTAGACAATCGCAAAGGCGGAAAGTAGCGAAATGGACAGCTTTCCCACAGTGATGGCCATGGCCATCACAAAGCTGTTCCAAAGCATCAGCGCGGCAGGCGGTGAGTTCGCTGTCGATATGCCCGATTGCCACATCTGGGTATAGTTTTCGATCCCATGGCTGCCGGGCAGCAGCGGTAGGGTGCCACGCATTAACTCACCCGGCGCCTGGGTCGAGGCCACAACAGCGATATAAACCGGAAAGACCACCAGCGCGACACCAATGATTAACACGGTATGGGCGAAAAAATTGGCCCATGGGCGATTTTCAACCATGACAACACTCCAACGAGGCCGATTTAATAGTACGTTTGTTAATAGTTCACGCGCCGCTCAATAAAGCGGAACTGAATCACCGTGAGCACCACCACAATCACCATGAGAATCACCGACTGAGCTGCGGAAGAACCCAAATTGAGGCCTACAAAGCCATCAGCGTAAACCTTGTAAACCAAGATATTGGTCGACTGAGCCGGTCCGCCTTGGGTAGTGGCGTGGATAATGCCGAAGGTGTCGAACATGGCGTACACCACGTTAACCACCATCAAGAAGAAGGTCGTGGGAGAAAGCAGTGGAAAGATAATCGTCCAGAAACGCTTAGTGGGGCTGGCGCCGTCAATTGAGGCTGCCTCAATGAGCGATTGCGGAATAGACTGTAGACCCGCCAAAAAGAACAGGAAGTTGTAAGAGATCTGCTTCCAGGCTGCGGCAAGAATGACCAGCAGCATGGCGTCGCTCCCCGAGTTTCGGTGGTTCCACTGGTAACCGACCATTTCCAGCATATAGGGCACGATGCCGATGGAAGGGTTGAAGATAAACCACCACAAAACACCGGCAATCGCAGGCGCAATGGCGTAAGGCCAAACGAGGAGCGTGGTGTAGGTGCTGCGTGAACGAATCATCCGGTTCACAGTGCTAGCCAGCAGTAGCGCCACCGACATTGATACCAGCGTGGTGCCAACAGCGAATATGGCGGTCACCGACATCGAGTTGAGGTAGCTACCGTCGCGAAATAGATTGATAAAGTTTTCCAGGCCCACAAACGTAGAGCGCAGCCCAAAAGCGTCTTCACGCAGTAGCGATTGGTACAGCGCCTGGCCAGCTGGCCAGATAAAAAAGATCAGCGTCACAATCACCTGGGGCGCCAGCAGCGCGAAAGGCAACCATCGCCCCGGAAACGTCATGCGTTTAGTTTGCATGGGCAGCTCGCATGTAAACGAAAGCGCCGCCTACCCTAAGGCAGGCGGCGAAGTAAGTGCTTATTTACTGGTTGGAGGATTCAAAGTCACGCAGCAGCGCATTGCCGCGCTCTACCGCGTCGTCTGCGGCTTCCTGACCCGATTTGCCACCGGTCATCACGGCTTCCATCTCTTCGGAAATGATGTCGCGGATTTGGACGAAGTTGCCAAAACGAAGGCCTTTCGAGTTCTCGGTCGGCTCGTTGAGCGTCATCTGCTGCAGAGAAATATCCGCACCGGGGTTCTCTTCGTAGTAACCCTGCTCTTCACTCAAATCCCAAGCGGCTTGGGTGATGGGTAAGTAGCCGGTCTGCTGATGCCACTCTGCCTGTACTTCAGGCTGAGAGAGGTACTCAAAGAAAGCGGCAACGGCTGCATACTCTTCATCGCTGTGGCCTTGAAGTGCCCAAAGCGTAGCGCCACCGATAATCGAGTTCTGCGGTGCGCCTTCTACGTCGTCGTAGTAGGGCTGCATGCCAAAGCCGACTTCAAATTCTGAGTTGGCGGCGACATCGGCGCGGGAAGCTGAAGAGCCAAAGAAAATCGCACAGTCCTGGGAGTAGAACATCGGCTCGGAATCCGGACCGGTGCCGGGGCCAGCCCAGCGGTAAACGTTCTCTTCCTGCCAGTCGTGTAGGTTATCCCAATGGCGGGCGACCAGTTCATTATTGAAATTTAGCTCGGTCTCCATGCCGCCAAAACCGTTTTCCAATGTGCCGAGCGGCGAGTTATGCATGGCAGAGAAGTTTTCCAGCATTACCCAGCTAGGCCAAGAAGAAGTGAAACCGCAGCTAGCCGCCCCGGATTCGACGATTTGGCGAGAGGCATCGGCCATCGCTTCCCATGTTTCGGGCGGCTGCTCAGGGTCAAGGCCCGCTTCTTCAAACACGTCGCGGTTGTAGTACATGATTGGCGTAGAAGAATTGAACGGGAAAGAGAGCATGTTGCCATTGGTGTCGGTGTAATAACCGACCACGGCGGGCAGGAAGGCGTCGTTATCGAAAGCGCGACCGTGCTCTTCCATCAGTTCATATACCGGATAGATGGCGCCTTTGGCGTTCATCATGGTGCCGGTACCAACTTCAAACACCTGCAGGATATGTGGCTGTTCGTTGGCACGGAAAGCGGCAATGGCACCGGTCATGGTTTCGGCATAGGTGCCGCGGTAGCTGGGCGTGACCTGGTACTCGTCTTGGGACTGGTTAAAATCCTCGGTGATACCCTCAAGAATTTCACCGAGCTGGCCGCCCATGGCGTGCCACCAGCTAATTTCCGTTGAGGCGTGGGCGGATAAGCTTAGGCTGGCAGTTGCCACCCCAACGGCAAGCGCGTGCAGTGATAAACGAGACATAACAGCTCCTTGTGGGCCTGAACTTAAGCATGTGTGCAGTGTGTTATTAAGTTTTGTTGGATGCACTGAACAGTAGAAAGTGACGATGACGTTTTGATGAATGCGAGGTGAACACGCGATGACATTCACGGCTAATGACGGGGAGTAGGCGAAGTATCGGGAGGGTGTTAGGGTTAGCGGTAAGCTACTTTTAAAAAGCTGTTGCTGAAAAGCTATTTTGGAAAGAGAACATAATGCCTCACGCTATCGCTCTACTCGAAAAACTGGTTGCCTTTGACACCACCTCCAGCGAATCCAACTTGGCGCTGATTGAGTATGTTGAAGGCTATTTGGCCGAGGTTGGCGTTAGCGCCGAGCGGGTGATGAGCCCCTGCGGCACCAAGGCCAATTTGATTGCAAGAATCGGCCCAGATGCCCCAGGTGGGGTAATGCTTTCCGGGCATACCGATGTGGTCCCGGTGGCAGGACAGCCTTGGTCGAGCGATCCCTTCACCCTGCGCGACGGTGATGATGGGCGGCTCTACGGGCGGGGTACCTGCGATATGAAAGGTTTTATCGCCTGTGTCTTGTCGATGGTGCCTAACTGGGTGAAAGCGCCTCTGCAGCAGCCCATTTATCTTGGCTTCTCTTACGATGAAGAGATCGGCTGCGTGGGTGCGCCCAGCCTTATTAAGCGCTTTTACGAACACTACTCCACCACCGCCCATGTGATTGTTGGCGAGCCCACCAGTATGCAACCTGTGGTCGCGCAAAAAGGCGCTACCAACCTGCGCACTACGGTGACTGGCCAGGAAGCTCATAGCAGCCAGGTGAATCAAGGCACCTCAGCCATTCACGTGGCGGCAAGGCTCGTCACCTTTATTGAAGACACCATGGCGGCGTTGGTCGAAGAGGGGCGAGTTGATGAAGCTTTTAACGTGCCTCACACCAGCCTACATGTGGGCAAAATCAAAGGCGGAACGGCCATCAATATTATGGCGCGGGAGTGTCAGTTTGAGTGGGAAATCCGTCACCTGCCGACCGATACCTTCGATGAGATATACGCGCGCTTCGAGGCGTTTTGTGAACAGCTAACCGGCGAACTTAAGGCCAAAGGTAAGCACGTTGACATCACTACTGAGCCGCTAAACGTGACAGTGCCGGGCTTGGCTGACCGCGAAAACGACCAGGTGCTTCGCTTAGCCAAAGACCATTTGCCAGCAGGGTGCTGCGACCATGCGGTGGCTTACGCGACAGAAGCAGGGCAGTTTCAGGGCCAGGGTTTACAAACCATTATTCTCGGTCCTGGCAGCATTGCCCAAGCGCACCAGCCCGATGAGTATATTGATATCGAGCAGCTTGAAACGTGCGAGGATTTTCTAACGAAAATGGGTAAAGCGTTAGAGAAGCCCACCTAATTAGCTAATAACTGACCAAAAAAATCCCACCCGGTTAATGGGGTGGGATTTTTTGTAGTGCTTTCATACCATGTCGTTTTTTCAGTGCTGAGGATGTTGTTCAAACAGCTCAGCTTTTGCATGGCGCATCACATCTTCGCACGCCTGCTGTTGGGCTAACTGCGTCAACAGGCGCTGAGTTACTTCGAAGCCCTTGCCTAAGCAAGTGTCCACTTCCTGTGGGCTAACGGCTGGCGTCACGCGGTAATCGATTTTTACCGTGCGTCCGCCGCCTTCCAGTCGATCCGCAACTCCCCTGAGCCGCCACGCGATTTTCTCTTTCCAAGTTGCTGATTCTTCCGCGCCTTCGTTTACGCTAAACGTGCACTGCCATTCCGGTTTAAAGACCTTCATAGGAGAACCTCCAAAAATTTTGGAAAGAATGATCAATCGTGATTCGTACTCCGTCGTCTGAATGTATTGCCCCACTACTATATACCTAACGTGGCATGAAAATCGAAACAATAGTGATACACGTCGGGCGACGCGCATAGGATGTATCGGTTAGGCTATAGAAGATGACGTTAAAGAGCCTAAGCTATGACCCGCACGACTGATGTAAGTTGCCCCTGTGGTAGCGATTTAATGCTGAGTAGCTGCTGTGGCCGGTACCATCAAGGCGAGATAGCGCCTACCCCTGAAGCGCTAATGCGCTCTCGCTATTCGGCCTTTGCATTAGGCTTAAGCGACTACCTACTGGCCACGTGGCACCCCACCACACGGCCAGCTGAACTTGGGCAGGATCCCGATACTGAGTGGAAGTCGCTAACCATTGTCTCAGCAGAGCCACCGCTTGGAGATAGCGGCTATGTTCATTTTAAGGCCTATTTTTATGAACGAAGGCGAGAGCAAAAAAGGTGGCATGTATTAGAGGAGGTTTCCCGCTTCGTTAAAGAGCAACAACGTTGGTGGTATATCGATGGCACCCCGACGCTTGCCCGCGTAAAGCCACGCCGAAACGACCCATGCTTATGTGGTAGCGGGCGTAAATTGAAGGTATGTTGCGGTGAATAGTGGCATTGCCCAGCCTGGAAAAGCCGAACCTCAGTGGTATCTCTATTTGCTGGAGTGCCAGCGCGGTACTTATACAGGCATTACCAATAACCTCGCGAAGCGCTATCAAGCCCACTGCACGGGCAAAGGGGCGCGTTATACCCGTGCTAATCCGCCCATTGCGCTGCTGGGCGCCGAGCCGTTTGAAGACCGCGCCGCTGCCAGCCGAGCTGAGTATCAGTTAAAGCAGCAAACGCCGAGCCAAAAACGCCGCTGGGCCAAACAGTGGCCTATTCAGTTAGATGCCCATTAAGGAGTCGGAATGCTGACGTTTTATTCAGAGGACAGCCGCTTACGCCAAGCGCGCACAGAGCTACATGACGGCGCGTTGGTCACCCCGTTTGAGTGCCCGGAACGCCTGGATTTGGTGCTAAAGCATCTCCGCCATTCTGGACTTGGCGATATTCGAGCGCCCGCTGCCTATGGGTTGGCGCCGGTGCTGGCGGTGCACGATCAAGAGTACGTGACGTTTCTAGCCAACTGCTGGAAAGAGTGGCAAGCGGCTGGGCATGAAGGTGAGGCGATTCCCAATATTTGGCCCGCCCGAACCATGCGGGGGGATCGCATTCCGCAATCTGTTAGCGGTCAGCTAGGCTATTACGCGCTGGCAGCAGAAACGTCCATTTCAGAAGGTACCTTTGAAGCCGCGATGGCGAGTAAAGACGTGGCGTTGGGTGCGGTAGAGCATACGCTACAAACCGGCGAACCCAGTTTTGGCCTGTGCCGACCGCCAGGCCACCACGCCGCGTTTGATCAGTTCGGCGGGTACTGCTTTTTTAATAACGCCGCTATTGCCGCCCAGCGGGCGCTGGATGCAGGCAAGCGCCGGGTCGCCATTCTTGACGTCGATTTTCACCACGGCAATGGTACCCAGCAGATTTTCTACAAGCGTGACGATGTTCTATTTATCTCATTACACGGAGACCCTGAGGTAACCTTTCCGTATTACTTGGGCTACGCTGATGAAAGCGGCGAAGGTAAGGGCGAGGGCTTTAATATTAATTACCCGTTGCCGCCCGGTACCAGCGTGACCACATGGATGGCCACACTGGAGCAGGCGTTGGCGCAGGTGAAAGCCGCTGAGTGCGAGTGTTTAATCGTATCGCTAGGGGTTGATATCTTTGAGGGCGACCCGATAAGTGCCTTCACTTTTACCAGCGCGGACTTCACTCTGTTAGGTGAACGTTTGGCGCAAGCGGGTTTACCCTGTGTGTTTCTGATGGAAGGGGGCTATGCGGTAGATGAAATCGGTGTCAATGTAGTCAACGTATTACAAGGTTTTAAACAGGCGCTATAAAACGGCCTGGAACTACATTTAAATAAGGATAAAGGTTAACCGTGACAGCGGCCCCTAAATCGGGCAGGCTATTGCCCTTTCAACGGGCAGGGAGCTCAAGCGTGGCAGTGTATGGTGGAATTCAGGCACATGAATTGGAGCGTTGGCTTAATGCGTTAACCAACGCCGCCTATGACCGACGCTGCCCGCTGGTAAAAGTACACGGGGGCAATGCCCGTGCGCGTACTGCCCGCCAAGACCTCCTTCATTTGGCGAACGACTACCGCTGCGGCGACTTTAGCCGCGAGGAGAGCGCCGCCGAACTCGGCCGCTGGTGCCAAACCTACCTTTCAGAGGCAGAGTGGTACGTGCTGGTCGGCACCCGCCAAGCGCCTGTGCCAACCCAAGGCACAGAAGCATTAAGCGAAGAAGAGCGAAGCCTTACCGTGCTCAAGCAGCACCGGGTGGGGTAAAAGCGCTTTCATAGCCAAGCCCGTTAATCCCCATGACGGCAAAACGATAGCACTGTTACAATGGATGAATGAACAGTGCTTTTGTTACGCCAACCGCCTCCCTCGACGACCCCTTCTATTACCTGACGAACTTTCGCTTCGTTTTGGCTTGGGTTGGAGAACGCCATGCTGATCTGCTTGCTGCAGAAGAGCTTACTTTTCTTGAGCAGTTCGAAAGCTTGCCCCAGGCCTCTCAAGCACTACTGGTGCGCATGGTCATGCGTAAAGGTGAGCTGTTTAGGCTCAGCAAATTAAGCTATACCGAGGTAGGTGACAGCGCTGAGGCGATAGCGTCATTGGTCGCTCTGGGCTGGGTCGATAATGATCCAGCGCTTAGCGTCGATGAGCTATTTAACCAGCTGCGACTCGCCGAGCTTCGCCACATTTTAGCCGATGAGATTCACGCCGCTGGGCTGAGCGTGTCTAGCGCTAAAACTATGCTCTACGACACCTTAACGAGCCAACTGCCACACACCGCACCCTTACAAGCATGGTGGCCCGATGCCAGCGATCAAATCGTGCGTCTCAAGGTAATGGAGACCTGTGATCGGCTGCGGCTGATGTTCTTTGGCAACCTGCGTCAGGATTGGGCGGAGTTCGTGTTGACCGAGCTGGGGCTGCAACGCTTTGAGACGGTACCCTTTACGCTGCACTCTCGCGCCTTCCAATCGCGCCAGGAAGTGGATACCTACTTAGCGCTCCATCAACTGCGTCAACGTCTTGATGCAGGTGAGTTGCCCACTGATCTACATATTGAGGTGCCGCCGCGCGCGGATAACCGTTGGCTCGCTACGCGGCGTGCACGGTTACTGCTGCAGTTGGGCCGAGAGGCAGAGCGTAGCGGAGATGCAGCGCTGGCGCTGACGCTTTATCGCGACTCTAACAGCAGCGAAGCGCGGATACGCCAGCTTCGGGTGTTGGAAAGGCAGGGCGAGCATCAGGCTGCTTTTGAATTGGCGAGCAAGGCACTCAATAGCAGCCCCAATGAGACAGAGCACCAAGCACTGGCGCGGCTGCTACCACGCTTGCAGCGACGTCTTAAACTGCCTGCTTCGCCGAGTGACCCGGAGCCCGCCCATGAGCGTTGGGACTTGCAATTGCCTGGGCCGCAAAGCGTTGAGCGCGCCGTGGCTCAAACCCTTAGCGAGCCCCAGGCACCCGTCTGCTATGTGGAGAACAGCCTGATCACGGGGCTGTTTGGTTTGCTCTGTTGGCCGGCTATTTTTGCTCCACTGCCGGGCGCTTTCTTCCACCCTTTTCATAATGGCCCAGCGGATTTGTATCGCGACGATTTTGTGGCGCGTCGGCGTGACCTTTTCGATGTGTGCCTAGCGCGCTTGGAAGACGGCAGCTACCGCGAAGGCATTCAGACGACTTGGCGCGAGAAGGCGGGCCTTGCATCGCCGTTTGTTCACTGGGCAATCGTTGATGAAGCGCTCATTGAGCTCGCACTGGCATGTATCCCACCTGAGCACCTTCGACACTGTTTTGAGCGGCTGCTGGGCGATTTGAAAGCCAACCGGGCAGGGCTGCCGGATTTGATTCAGTTTATGCCTGACGCGCCGGCTGGCGAACCGCGCTACCGGATGATCGAAGTCAAAGGTCCCGGTGATCGGTTGCAGGATAACCAGCGCCGCTGGCTGACATTTTTTCACCGTCACGAGATGCCTGTCGCAGTGTGTTACGTGCGCTGGGTCACCAGCGACGAGTTTGAGGTATGAGTACGACCTATCGCGTGGCGGTGCGGGCACTATGCGATTTCACTGCCCGTGAAGGGGATCTCGATCATCGCTTTACCCCAGCCCCCAGCGCGCGGGAAGGCATCGAGGGGCACTCCCTTGTCACTAGCCGACGCGGGGCAGGCTATATTGCCGAACTACCGCTGTCGGGTGCCTTTGAGGGATTGGTCGTCACGGGCCGAGCGGATGGTTTTGACCCCGTGGCCAATCGCCTGGAAGAGATTAAAACCCATCGCGGCAGCTTGGAGCGCATGGCAGCTAATCAGCGCGCCCTCCACTGGGCACAGGTGAAAGTCTACGGCGCACTGCTATGCGCTGAGCGAAGCCTTGAGCAGATCACCTTGACGCTGGTTTATCTGGATATCGCCAGCGGTAAAGAGACGCTACTGAGCCAAGACGCCAGCGCCGCCGAGCTGCAGGCGTTCTTTGCCTCCCAGTGCCGCCGCTTTCTTAGCTGGGCGAAACAGGAGGCGGACCATCGCCAGCGCCGGAACGCTGGCCTACAAACCCTGCGCTTTCCCCACGCTGCATTCCGCCCCGGCCAGCGCGAACTTGCCGAAGACGTTTATAAAGCCGCCAGCACCGGGCGCTGCCTACTCGCCCAGGCGCCCACCGGCATTGGTAAAACGCTGGGCACGCTGTTCCCCATGCTTTTAGCGATGCCGCGACAGCAGCTGGATCGCATCGCTTTTCTGACCATGAAAACCCCCGGCCGTCGTTTGGCGTTGGATGCTCTCGCCACGCTGCGCGCCAGCCAGAGCGATGAAGCCCAGCCCTTGCGTGTGCTTGAGCTGGTGGCGCGTGATAAGGCCTGCGAATACCCCGATCGCGCCTGCCATGGCGAGTCTTGCCCGCTAGCTGCCGGTTTTTATGATCGCTTACCTGCTGCCCGTCAAGCGGCGGTGGAAGAGGGGTGGCTGGATCGCGAAGCGCTGCGCGAGGTGGCATTGGCCCATAATGTTTGCCCCTATTATTTCGGCCAGGAACTAGCGCGCTGGGCGGATATGATCGTCGGTGACGTTAACCACTGGTTCGATAGCCACGCCCTGCTGCACGGTTTGGCCCAGGCCAACGATTGGCGAACGGGCGTACTGGTCGATGAAGCGCATAATCTGGTGGAGCGTGCCCGCGGCATGTACAGCGCCGAGCTCGATCAGCAGCGCTTTAATCGTATACGCCGTACATCACCCAAAGCGCTTGCCGGGCCTTTGGGGCGCTTAGCCCGCCAGTGGCAAAATGTGGTTAAAGACGCGGAGCTGGAAAATGAGGGTGGTCAGGGCAAGCCAGCCTACCGACTGCTAACGGCACTGCCCGATAAGCTGGTGGCCGCCGCTCAGCAAGTGGGTTCTGCCATCACTGATTATCTTGGCGAGCACCCCGAGCAAACCAGTCTTGAGCTTCAAGAACTGCTATTTGAGGCGCTGGCCTTTTGTCGGCTGGCGGAGCGCTTTGGTGAGCACTCACTGTGTGATATTACTCGGCATGGCCGTGGGCGGGCCGTGCTCGGGTTACGCAACCTGATACCCGCCGACTTTCTGTCTGCACGGTTTAACGCCGCGCACTCAGTGGTGCTGTTTTCAGCCACGTTAAATCCCGCTCACTACTATCGGGATCTATTGGGTTTGCCGGAGAATACGCCCTGGCGCGAGGTTGTTTCTCCGTTCTCAGCGCGCCAGCTTGAAGTGCGTATTCGCAGCGATATTTCGACCCGTTTTCGTGATCGAGAGGCATCGATTGAGCCGATGGTGGCAACCATGGCGCAGCAGTATCAGCGCAAACCGGGCCACTACTTGGCGTTCTTCAGCAGCTTTGCCTACCTGGAAGCCGCGCTGAACCACTTTCGCGAGGCGCACCCAGGCGTGCCCGTTTTCAGCCAAACCCGTGGCATGCCCGAGGCTGCCCGGGAAGCATTTCTAGCGCGCTTTACACCCGGCGGAAAAGGCATCGGCTTTGCGGTATTGGGCGGCGCCTTTGCGGAAGGTATCGACTTGCCCGGTGATCGATTGATAGGGGCTTTTATCGCCACCCTGGGTCTGCCGCCGTTTAACGATTTTAATGAAGCGCTTAAAGCACGGCTAAACGCGCGCTTTGGTAAAGGTGACGATTACACTTATCGCATTCCCGGCATGATCAAGGTGGTGCAGGCCGCAGGGCGAGTGATTCGCAGTCCTGAAGATGAGGGCGTTGTGGTATTAATGGATGATCGTTTTGCCCAGGCCAGCGTGCGCTCGCTATTGCCAAGCTGGTGGTCGCTGGGTAATCCCAACCCATAATTTAGGACCCTAACGCGAGCTATGACAGATTTACTCTGGTACCAGTATGCGCTGATCGGACTGATATTTGCCTGGAGCGGTTTTGTGCGCACCAGCCTAGGGTTTGGAGGCGCTGTACTGGCGCTGCCGTTCCTACTGCTAGTGACAAACGAACCTCTGGTGTTCTTACCGATTATTGCTATTCATCTACTGATTTTCTCTAGTTGGATTGCCTGGAACGGACATCGCCAACTGCAGAAAGAGGGCGTGGGAACCGATACACCTGAGAGCAATATCGATTGGAGGTACCTATTCAAAGCCCTGAAAATCATGATCATCCCCAAGCTGATTGGGGTGGTGGGGCTGTTAACGCTGCCCGCTCAAGTCATGACCAGCATTATTTTCGGCATTGTGTTCATTTATGCCATTGGCTACGTCCTCAACAGACCGTTCAAGAGTAAAAACAAATATGTCGACTACGTGCTGTTGGCACTCGGGGGGTATGTCAGCGGTACTTCGCTGATTGGCGCGCCGCTCATTGTGGCGGTATTCGCTGCACATGTGGCCAAGGAGCAGCTGCGGGATACGATGTTTGTGCTGTGGTTTATTCTGGTGGTCATCAAGATGGTCTCGTTCCTGATCGCAGGCGTAGACCTCCAACTTATCCACCAGCTGTGGCTGCTGCCCTGTGCATTCATTGGTCACTTGGCGGGCGAGAAAGCCCACCGCTATATGCTGAAAGCGGACACCGGGCTATTTTTTCGCGTGCTGGGCGCAGTGCTGATTCTGGTCAGTGTCGTTGGGTTGATTCACCCGCCCGCATGAATCCAGGCGGCGTACTCGCCGCCTGTTAAAGTTGGCTGTCTGCCTTAAGCGTCGTCTTGCCCAGGATGATCAGGACGACGGCCAGCAGTCCGCACACCACTGCCATGCCGGTAAACACATTGCGCAGCGACTCCAGCCAGATCACCGCCGGGGCGACCACCACCGGGGAGACAAACTGGCCGAAAAAGAAGGTCGAGGTAAAACCGCCAAACACCCGGCCGCGCACCCGCTGCGGGGTGATTCGCATCAGCCACGTGGTGGTATTCGGCATAAAGGCGCCAAGGCCAAAACCGGAAATGGCCGCGCCGACAATGGCCATGGCGTAGCTTTGGGTGAAGCCCACCACCAAAAAGCCAGCGGCCGCCAGGAAAAATCCGAGCACATATATGGTCATCACCGACAGGAACGGCTTGTAGTAGCCATAGCAAAACGCCACGATGCTCGCCGTTAGTGCTGCCATGGAAAGCGCCACGCCGATCGCCACGCCGCTAATCTGGCCCTGCTGGGAAAGCAGAAAGGGCAGTTGGGCAGGGAACATGTAAAACATGGTCATGCTGATCATGGCGATCAGGTAGGCAAGGCCGGTCCGGCCAAGATCTACCTTGATGGGCGCATCGCTGGTGTCACTGCTGTTGCCATCGCTGGATTTGGGTTCCTGAAGAATCGCCCAGGCATATGGCAATAGCAGCACGCCGGTCATATAGAGTAGGAATGGGCCGCGCCAACTCCAGTCGGAAAGGAGGCCGCCAAGGTTGATAAAAATAACCCCGCCCAGCGCCATGCAGCTGCTTTGCAGCCCCAAAAAACGGGCGCGTTCGGCGCTATCAAAGTAATCCCCTACCAACGTAGTACTAATGCTGAGAATACCGGCCACCGCGATTCCCATGAGCGCCCGGGAGCTCAACAGCAGATCTATACGATCAATGAAGAAACCCGCGACCCCCGCAAAACCGTAGATGCCCAGCATCATCAGCAGCAATTTCTTACGCCCAAACCGGTCAGCCAGATAGCCCATCAGCGGGCTGAACAGGGTAATCATCAGCGCAGGAATAGTTAGGATCAACTGAATCAACACCTGGGGCTGATCAGGGAAGTGGCGGCTAATGCCCGGCAGCGCAGGCGCAATAATCGCCCCCGACATCACGGTCATGGTGCTGGCAAAAAGGAGTACGGCCTTAATGTGTGTTAATTGGCTAATAGTCTTGGCCCACTTTAGAAGAGAAGAAGGGTTCAAAGCATAAATGCCAATCGTAGCATAGTTGTTAGCAGGCTATTTTATTTTTGAATGGCGCGTTTAATAGGAAGTAGCAGTGAGTGCTACCTATATGTCACCTAGAACTACCACAAACAAAAATGGCCACTTGCTATATTAGCTAAGTGGCCATTTTTACTAGATTCTTTGGTCGGAATAGCAGGATTCGAACCTACGACCTCTGCCTCCCGAAGGCAGCGCTCTACCAAGCTGAGCTATATTCCGAAAGTTGTTGAGTTGTGCTTGAGCGTGCTCAACAACGGGAGTGGATAATACGTAGCCGAACAGTTTTTTTCAAGCCCTTGGTGGCGGGAGGCGCCAATTTTTATGCTTGGCGATCAACCGCTAAGCGAGCCAACTGGGCCATGCTGTCGCGGTAGGCGCTGGGAGGCAAGGCTTCTAACTGCTGCAAGGCTTTATCGGCCATCTCTTCGGCACGCTGGCGGGTGTAGTCGAGTGCGCCGGTGGCGTGAATAATTTCCAGCACGGCGTCGAGTTGCTCAAGCCCGCCATCGCGAATCACCTGGCGAATCAGCTTGGCCTGTTCCGGCGTGCCTTGCTCCATGGCGTGGATCAGTGGCAGCGTCGGCTTGCCTTCGGCTAGATCGTCGCCAACGTTTTTGCCCATGGCATCGGCGTCGCCCTGGTAGTCCAGCAGGTCGTCAATCAGTTGGAAGGCGAGACCCAGGTAGCGGCCATAATACTGGAGTGCTTGCTCTTGCTCCGGCGTTGCTTCTGCCAGCACCGCACCGCTGTGGGAAGCCGCTTCAAACAGCATGGCGGTTTTACCCAAAATGGTCTCGAAGTAATCCTCTTCTGAGATGCTAGGGTTGCCGATATTGGTCAACTGCAGCACTTCGCCTTCGGCGATGATGCAGGTGGCACCGGAAAGAATCGCCATGATGCGCATCGAACCCACATCGACCATCATTTGAAACGAGCGGGCATAGAGAAAGTCACCAACCAATACCGATGGTGCATTGCCCCAGGCATCGTTGGCGGTTTTCTTGCCGCGGCGCATATGCGATTCGTCCACCACGTCATCGTGCAGCAGCGTGGAGGTGTGCATAAACTCGATCAGCGTGGCCAGCGGTATATGCTTGTCGCCGGTGTAGTCGAGCGAGCGGGCGGCCAGAAGTGCCAATAAAGGGCGCAACCGTTTGCCGCCGCTTTCGGTAATGTACTGGCCGATGGTTTCAACCAGCGGTACTTTGGAATTGAGCTGCTCGACAATTGTGCGGTTGACGGCGGCGAAGTCATCGGCCACCACGGCGTGCAGCGGTGAAGGCGTTGGGCTGACGGGCTGGGCTGAGGAGACGTTGGCGGTCATGGAATCCGTTCATCGCGGCAGATGGAGGCGGTAAGTGCCGCCCGTGTTTGTGGAGTAGATGTGGTCAAGTGTTGGGGTCATGCTATGGGGCTGCCTGTTGGGCGTCAAGATACGAGCGACGGTTACACTTTAGTCGTTAACGGACTTAGCAATTGACAACGGCCTGTGGTCTTGTGGTAAGCATAGATAGTCGTTATAATCCGCGACCCACTCATCATGCTCCCTGTCAGATGGCTCCAAAAGGGGCGCCACTCGCAGCAGGTCGATAAGAGCGTAAGGCGATGAGCGCTGCCGAAAGCGGCATTAACGACAAGTCCGGAGAGCGACATGTACGCAGTTATTAAAAGCGGTGGCAAACAGTACCGCGTTCAAGAAGGTCAAACGCTCAAGCTCGAGAAAATCGAAGTCGCCACCGGCGAAACGATCGAGTTTGACGAAGTGCTGATGGTTGCAGACGGCGATGACTTCAACATCGGTGCGCCGATGCTTAGTGGTGCTAAAGTCTCTGCCGAAGTGGTTTCCCACGGCCGTGGCGATAAAGTGACCATCATCAAGTTCCGTCGTCGTAAGCACAGCATGAAGCGTCAGGGCCACCGCCAGTGGTTCACTGAAGTCAAAATTACCGGAATTTCTGCGTAAGCGGTCAATTCCCTTAGGAGGATTTTGCAATGGCACATAAAAAGGCAGCCGGCTCCACGCGTAACGGTCGCGATTCCGAGTCCAAACGGTTAGGTGTAAAACTCTTCGGTGGCCAAGCGGCAACTGCGGGTAACATCATCGTGCGTCAGCGCGGCACGCGTTTCCATGCGGGCACAGGCGTTGGCCTAGGTCGTGACCACACACTGTTCGCGCTGAGCGACGGTTTTGTGAAGTTTGAGACCAAAGGCCCGAAAAACCGTAAGTTCGTTAGCATCGTTTCTGCCTAAACGGCTAGTGCTATGCTCGCGCTTGCGAGAAAAAAAGGCCCCGCTATGGCGGGGCTTTTTTGTCGGTTAAATCTCTTTTCCAATACACTTGACCACGGTTCTTGACCAGCATGCTGGTGGGAACAAAAAGTTGGGAAAAAAGGGTTGGGAAAAAAGTAGTGCATATTAGGGCGGCGGAAGCGGCCGGGAGAATCCAATGCAGTTCGTCGATGAAGCCTCGATTATTGTTGAGGCGGGCAAAGGCGGCAATGGCTGTCTGAGCTTTCGCCGCGAAAAATATGTGCCCAGGGGCGGCCCCGATGGGGGGGATGGTGGTCATGGCGGCAGCGTTTACCTAATTGGTGACGATGCGCTTAACACCCTGATCGATTTTAAATTCCAGCGCTTCTATAAAGCGCAAAACGGTCAGGGCGGCATGGGCCGTCAAATGAGCGGCAAGGCTGGTGAAGACCTGCACGTCAAAGTGCCGGTGGGTACCACGGTGATCGATGAAGATACTTTGGAAGTCATTGCTGATGTGACTGAAATCGGTCAAGTGGTATTGGTGGGCGAAGGTGGTCGGCGTGGATTGGGTAACATCCACTTTAAGTCCTCGACCAACCGCGCGCCCCGCCGTACCACCACTGGCACCGATGGCGATCGCCGCAACCTGCGCTTAGAAATGAAAGTGATGGCCGATGTTGGCTTGCTGGGTATGCCCAACGCGGGCAAATCAACGCTGATTCGCTCAGTGTCGGCTGCCAAGCCTAAAGTCGCCAACTACCCGTTCACTACCTTGGTGCCCAACTTGGGCGTGGTGAAACTGGGCATGCACGAACACTTCGTGATGGCCGATGTACCCGGCTTGATTGAAGGCGCCTCTGAGGGCGCAGGGTTAGGGCTACGCTTCTTGAAGCACCTGACGCGCACGCGGCTGCTGTTTCATGTGGTCGATGTCGCGCCGTTTGACGAGTCTGATCCGGTCGAGGCTGCCAAGGCCATTGTTCACGAGCTGGGGCAATTCTCGCCGGCGCTTTCCGAGCGGCCACGCTGGCTGGTGCTGAACAAGTTTGACCTGCTGCCGGAAGAGGAGCGTGAAGAGCGCGCTCAGAAGATTATTCAGGCGCTCAACTGGGAAGGCCCGGTATTCCGCATTTCGGCGATCAGTAGCGATGGCACTGAGAAGCTGGTGCAGGCAGCCTACCGCTGGTTGACCGAGCAGCGCCGTCTTGAGAATGAAGATGAAGAGGCGCTGGCCCGCGAGCAGGAAATGCGTCGCCGCATGGAAGAAGAGTCGGTTGCGCGTACCGAAGATCGTTTGGGGCGTCGCCGTAAGCGTGACGATGAAGATGATGAAGACTTCGACGACGATGATTACGATGTTGAAGTTGAGTACGCGCCTTAGTGTCAGTGCCTGGTGAAGGTGGGGTGGCATGGAAAGTAACGAGCAAATCCTAGGGCGAGGCGCGCTGAGCCGCGCGCGGCGGGTCGTGGTGAAGATTGGCAGTGCGCTACTCACTAACGATGGCCGTGGCCTGGACGAAGCCGCCATTGGTGGCTGGGTGGATCAAATTGCCGCCCTGCATCAGCAGGGGATAGAGGTAGTGCTGGTCTCTTCTGGCGCGGTGGCGGCGGGCATGGTGCGGCTGGGCTGGCAAGTGCGCCCCAGCGCTGTACATGAGCTTCAGGCGGCCGCTGCCGTTGGCCAGAATGGTCTGACCCAGTGTTATGAACAACACTTTGCCCGCCACAGCATGCTCACCGCGCAAATCCTGCTTACCCACGACGATCTTTCTAACCGTAAGCGCTACCTGAATGCGCTGTCGGCGCTACGCACGTTAGTAGAGATGCGTGTGGTGCCGGTAATCAATGAAAACGACACCGTCGTAACTGATGAGATCCGCTTCGGCGATAACGATACGCTAGGGGCGCTGGTCGCCAATCTGCTGGAAGCGGATGCACTGCTGCTATTGACCGACCAGGAAGGCCTGTTTGACGCCGACCCGCGCCACAACCCCAACGCCCAGATGATTGCCGAAGGGCGTGCGGACGACCCACGCCTAGCCGCTATGGCAGGCAGCGGGGGGGCGCTGGGGCGGGGCGGTATGTCCACCAAAGTGCGCGCGGCGCAGTTAGCGGCGCGCTCTGGGGCGGTCACGGTGATTGCCAGTGGACGTCAGCCTGATGTTATCAATAGGATTATGTCGGGCGAGTCGTTAGGCACCCTGTTGCGCCCGGATCAAGTGCCTATGGCGGCACGCAAACGTTGGTTGGCGGGGCAATTGCAGGTGCGCGGCACGCTGGTGCTGGATGCCGGTGCGGTGAAAGTGTTGCGTGATAAAGGCTCTAGCCTATTAGCGGTTGGCGTGCGCAATGTGCAGGGTAGCTTTAAGCGCGGCGATATGGTGGTGTGTGTGGATGAGCAGGGCGCCTCAGTGGCCAAGGGTCTGGTTAACTACGGCGCCGATGAGGCGCGCCAGTTGGCAGGCCAGCCCAGCCACCAGATTGAAGCGATTCTTGGCTACGTGGAAGCCCACGAGCTGATTCACCGCGATAACCTTGTGGTGGTTTAAACGTATCGTCACTAGCGTATTACCGGCGGAAGAGGTACTTGGCGCGGCCAGTTGTCGGGCACCAAAAACAGCCGCTCATAGCGCTGCTGCTGCGGGTAATACAGCATCACTTGCTGGGGTGAGCGCCAGGCATGCACCTTTTCGAAAATGGCGGGCAACTGTTCTGCCATCGGGCGAAAGGCGCTGTGAAGGGGCGGTGCTAGCCAGTGGGGTTTTTCCAGCCATGCCATTTCAGGCCTTTCGGTTACACTCGCCGCCAGCGCAGGCCAATCGCGTAAGTAACACCACGTCCCACGGCGGTGATCGGCTGTCGCGCCTTCGGGCGCTGGCATTGCCGCGTGCCAGGGATAATAGAGTACGCCCGGCATTGCCAGTCGCTGGGTTAGCTGCTCGCCTAACTCACTACTTGAAACCCCAATGTCCCGTGGCGTCAGCCAGTGAGCGAGTGTTTCCAACGCGGGTGCCGTGGTGGAAAGTGGCAATTGATGGCGGCGCAAATGGCCGCACTTCAGCGCTAGGCTGTCTAACCCGCCGGGGCCAATCCAGCGGCTTTGGCTGGTGGCAGCGCCAGGCCCCTCCGGCAGCCCCAGGTAGAACTTGATTGCCACTTCCAAATGCACCGGTGCCGGGTTAGCACGCGTTCGGTAGAGCATATCCAGCTCGCCGAGCGTATTGCGCTTTCGGCTGATACGCACGTTGCGGGCCAGCAGCCGTGTATTCGGTGCGTGGTTTAACAGTGTGTGCCATAGGCGTTCGTGATAATGCCCCATGCGCATCGCCCGGCTGCCGTTCAATGCGCTCAACGGCGGTTGGCCAAGCTGGCGTAGCCAGGGAAGCAGTGTGCGCGCAAGTCCTAACTCTTCCATGGTGGGACGTCCTGCGCAGGGAATGGGCGGCGGCAGCTCCACAATATCCGGTGTGGCGATTAGCCAAGCTATATCGCGTAGTACGGGGTCACTAAGCCCTGAATAAAAGTGTCCGGAATCCAACCGCACCGTTGTGTCGGTTTTCTCATCATCCAACGCGCCATCACCGCCTTCATTCAGCACGAATTTCTCCTCAACACATTGATTAGCTCAGCGCTATGGTTTGGCCGCCAGCTGCTACGCTGTAAACACGTTATAACGTTAATCTCTTGAAATCCTACCCTGGCCAAGGAAAGGAGCGTATTGCATGGGTAATGCTAAGACGAAAAAGGCTAAGTCGAAAAATCAAACGGCCAAAACGACGAATAGCCAAGTGCCCCAAAAGCAAGCTGAAAAAACGGCTCCCCGAACACTAACACCAGAAATAGGTGCGGCGCTGTTTGAGGATGCCCGTTCACGCTTGGAAGATGTGTTCAAGGCGCTCGATATTCATGCGGATGCCCAGGCGCGACTTATGCAGCCCAGTCTTTCGCTGCAGGTGAGTATCCCCGTGCGGATGGACGATGGCAGCTTAAAAGCTTTTCCCGCCTGGCGAGTCCACTATGACACCAGTTTAGGGCCAGCCAAGGGGGGTGTGCGTTTTCATCCCGATGTTAACCAGCATGAAGTCACTACGCTAAGTTTCTGGATGGCGGTTAAATGCGCGGTGGTTGGCTTACCTTATGGAGGCGGGAAAGGCGGCGTCCAGGTGGATGCCAAGGCGCTCTCTTCACTAGAGATTGAGCGGCTAGCGCGTGGCTATATTCGTGCCATTGCCGACATTATGGGCCCTGACCGGGATATTCCTGCCCCCGATATGAATACCGATGCCACGGTCATGGGGTGGATGATTGATGAGTATGAGCAAATTGTAAGAGCTAAAATGCCCGCGGCCATTACCGGAAAGCCATTACCGCTAGGCGGTTCGCCAGGGCGATTGGCCGCCACGGGGCGAGGCGCGCTAAAAGTGCTCGATTTGTGGGCCGAGCGTGAAAAGCGACAACCGGAAGAGACCACTATGGCGGTGCAGGGGTTTGGTAACGCGGCTTACCACTTTGCCCGTTTAGCCAGTGAACGTGGCTATCGTATCGTCGCGGTATCCGATACCAGTGGTGCTTGCTACCACGCGAATGGACTCGATATTGAAGCCGTTAAACAGGCTAAGTCGAATAGCGGCAAGGTGACCGACAGCCCAGCAGGGAAAGCGATGACGGGGGATGAGCTGCTGGCGTTGGACGTGGATGTATTAGCGCTGGCGGCGCTTGAAAATCAAATTCACTGCGACAATGTGAACGAGGTGAAAGCAGGTGCTATCTTAGAAATCGCCAATGGCCCGCTGACCAGCGATGCCGACCACTCCCTTGCCAATCGTAATGTGCCAGTGCTGCCGGATGTGCTCGCCAATACAGGCGGCGTGATCGTTAGTTATTTTGAGTGGCTGCAAAACCGGGCGGGAGAAAAGTGGAGTGAAGCCCAGGTGAATGAACGCTTGGACGTACTGCTGAGAGAAGAGGCTAGCAAGGTGTTAACGCGCGCAGGTGTGGAGGACATCACCTACCGACAAGCTGCCTATCGCCAGGGCATCGAACGCATTGCGGCCGCTATTATGGCGCGGGGAAACTGTCAGGACTGTCGCTGATTAAAGATACTTAAAGCGCAGCGGGCTCCCCATAGGGAGCCCGCAAAGCGATTAGCTAAGACTATTAATCGCGGTCAATTTGGGTAACGTCAGAAGAGCCCTGGCGCACACTGATTTCCAGCTCACGGCCATTTTCACTACGGCCTTCGATATCGATGATGCCGCTCTTGTCGATATCAAGGTCTTCAAACTCAACCATACCTTCCTGGCGGGCAACGTCTAAGGCCTGGCGGATATCGTCTTCGCTCATGCCCCAGGCACCGGTAATCAGGCGCTCGCGTTTCTCTTCTAGCGTTTCACCGTTATCAAGGGAGAAATCCACATCCGCGTACCACTCTTCGTCCAGCCAGCCTTCTACTTCTACGCGGCCGCGACCTTTAACGCTAATTTCTTCGTAGTGGCTGAACCCGTAATCATTGGAATGGGTCAATACGTCATCAATGCGATCCATCGGCAGTGAATCAGCCTGGGCACTGCCTGCCGCCGCGGCAAATAGCAGAGCAGAGGTCGGGATCAGCAGCATTTTCTTCATGGTATTCATAGCAAATTCCTTCTTTACGTATTTAAACGCGAATGAGTGACTGACACTCAGCGAATGCGACAGTGAATTTATACCATCGCTATACTTTCCTTAAGCTGACAAAACTGTTCATCTAGCGTTCATGTTGTCTTTGGCATGCTGGCACTATGAGTAAACTCCTACGTCACTTTATAAAGCCGCACTGCAGCGTGCAGCGAAGCGCTCGGCGCAATGTCACTGGCTTAGCCCTGCTGCTATTGCTGGTGGGTAGTGCGGTGGGTGACCAGCCATGGGAATCGTTGCATGGCGAAGTAGGCCGCGGAGAGGTCGTCCCCCTCGACACCATATTAGACTGGCTGGAAACTCACTATATAGGTGAGGTGCTGGAGGTTGAAGTAGAGCGTGAAGGAGGGTACGTGGAGTACGAAATCAAGCTGCTCGGCCCGCAGGGCCAAGTCGTCGAATTTGAATTCGATGGCCATAATGGCCAACTGATGTCTATCGAGGGCGTGCGTATTAATGATATGCGCCGCTAGTGCCGTTACGGCAAGCCTCGTTGCCATCGCGTTATTTGTATTCCCAAGTCGTTATCGAAAAGGGTAGTTAGCCAATGAAGTGTTTGCTGGTAGAGGACGACCAAGCGCTAGCGCGTGAGCTGAGCCAAGCGTTGCGCGATGGTGACTGGCTGGTAGAGCATGCGGCTAACGGCCAGGATGCCGATTTTCTAGTACGTACTGAAGCTTACGACACACTGATTTTAGATGTAGGGCTACCCGATGGGGATGGGACACGCTGGTTGGCGGCGTGGCGGGAAGATGGCATTGATCTGCCTGTGCTGATTCTAACTGCTCGTGAGCGCTGGGCGGATAAAGCCGCGGGGTTTACCGCTGGGGCGGATGACTACGTCACGAAACCGTTTGAGCCAGCGGAAGTGCTGTTTCGACTGCGTGCGCTTGTGCGCCGCAGCCACGGTCACGCTCACCCAGTACTCAAAGTGGGGGAGCTAAGTTTAGATACCCACACCCAGCACGTGACGTTGGTAGGGCGCCCGGTCGGCTTAACCGCTCAAGAGGCGCGTCTGCTGGGCTACTTAATGCATGCCGCACCGCGAGTGGTGAGCCGTACCGAGCTTTCAGAGCATGTTTACGACCGTGACCATGAACCTGATTCTAACGTGATTGACGTTCAGGTCAGCCGCCTGCGCCGTAAGTTGGGCAGTTGGCGAATTGCCACCCAGCGGGGCCAAGGGTATCGGCTGTTAGCAGAAGAGCCCGGCAACGAATGAGTCAAGCCAAAACGGCTTGGCGGGGTCGTTGGGCGCGGCGTTCCATCAGCCTGAGGCTATTGCTGGCCGTATTAGTGATGGTGGGGCTGGCCCTGCCTATCGCTGGCACGCTACTTTCTCACCATTACCATACCTCGGCCACTCAGGCCTTTGATGATCGTCTTGGCGCGACGCTTAATGTCATCATGGCGGGCGTGACCTATGACCGTTTAGCGCAGCAGCTTGTCCACGACCGGGCGCTGGGCGACCCGCGTTTTGAGAATGTCTACTCCGGCTGGTACTGGCAAATCACCGATGGCGGGCAACATACCCTGGCCTCACGCTCGCTTTGGGATCAACGCCTGCCAGTGGTGGAGAATGAAAATCTCAGTGCGCGCTCATTAATCGGCCCGCGGGGGCAATCGCTGCGCGTGGTGGAGCGCGATATCTACCTGGCCCCGTTAGAGGAACCGCTGCATATCAGCGTGGCCGCCCGGGACGATGTGCTCGCCAACGATATCCGTGAATTCCAACATCTGCTGTGGGGCGGGTTGATCGGCTTGGGCGTGTTGCTACTCGGCGTGTTAGCACTGCAAGTACGCTGGGGGTTAGCGCCGCTACGCCGCATGCACGCCAATCTTCATGACGTGGAGCAGGGGCGCAGCGAACAGTTGGACACCCGCTTGCCGGAAGAGTTGGCGACACTGGCGGCCTCAATGAACGCGGTGTTGGCACGCGATCAGCGCTTAATCGAGCGCGGACGCCATACCGCGGGCAATCTTGCCCATGCGTTGAAAACACCGCTGAGTGTGATGCGCCTGCAGCTTCGTCAGCTTCCAGAAGCGAACCGTGCCGCCTGGGCGGTAGAGTTGGAGCGTTTGGATAGCGCGGTACGTCATCACTTGGCTCGAGCGTCCGCGGCGGGTGAAGGGGTGCGCTTTGCACCTGTTGATCTACACCCTACGCTAACGCCGCTGCTGAATGGACTCTCCAGGCTCGCCCAGCGGCGCGGTATTGTGCTGCGCCAAAGCTGGGGCCAGAAAATCAGAGTGCACATGGATGAGCAAGATATCCAAGAGCTGGTGGGTAACTTGATGGATAATGCACTGCGCTGGGCGCATAGCGAGGTGCAGCTTAACGTGAAAGTTGACGGTCAGCGGTTGATTTTAACCGTAAGCGATAACGGCCCTGGCATGTCGGAGGCAGAGTGCCAGCAGGCGATTCAGCGTGGTCAACGGTTAGATGAGCACCGCTCTGGCAGTGGTCTGGGGCTGGCCATTGTGACCGATCTTGTCGCCCTTTATAGCGGCCAAATGCATCTTACTCGCGCCAGCACCGGCGGGTTAGAGGTAGTCGTCGAGCTGCCTGTGGTGGCGCATGGATAACGGAGACTTCATTGGATGAATGGCACTGATACGCTGCCCGATATATTAGTCGGCCCCTTATTAAGACGCATCAGCACGACTCGGCTGGTACTTTGGATGGTCGTCACTCGGCGATTAAATATGACGCTAATACTGCGGCCTGGGCAGAGTGATGCTGCGTCGATTGGTTTGGCGCATCACCAGCAGTGCATTCCGATCGGCCAGCGTGCCTTTATCTATCTAATTGATATTGAGCTGGAGTCACCGCTGCCCTGCGATGAGCGCATTGAGTATGACCTGCAGGTGGAAACCCAGCAGGGCGAATGGCGCGCTTTGCCCGAATGGGCACCGTGGCTCTGTTATGACGGCGCCGCTTATCCCGCTTTTGTGATTGCCTCTCGGCATCACCGCCTAATGCATGGTTCCTGCCGCAAACCCCATCACGACAGTGCCGATGGCCTGGTGCGCGCCGATAACTGGCTCGCCCAGCAGCAAGACGCCCCGGCAGAGTGGCCCGCTTGGCTGCTGATGACCGGTGATCAAATTTATGCTGATGATGTGGCCGGCCCTATGCTACGCGCCGTGCATGCGCTCATAGCGCGGCTAGGGTTGGTGGATGAGTGGCTGGAAGGCGCCACGGTGGACGATAGCCAAGCCCTCTACGACTCGCCCGACAGTTACTATCAGCGCGCTGAGTTGCTGCCGGATGTGACCAAAAATGTGGCGCTACGCAAGCGCTTTTTTAGCGGCGTCAAGAAGCCGGTCTTTACGTCGGCGAATGCGCAGAACCATTTGATGACACTGGCTGAAATGCTCGCCATGTACTGCCTGGTATGGTCCCCGGTGCCCTGGCGAGTGATTACGTTCGACGCGCCTGCTTTAGATCAAAAAAATGCCGAGCTCTATCGTCAGGAGCAGGCGGTGATGGACAGCTTCGTGGCCGGTTTGCCGCAGTGTGCGCGGCTGACGGCCCACTTGCCCAGCCTGATGATCTTTGATGATCACGATGTGACCGATGACTGGAACCTTTCCGCGGACTGGGAGCTTGCCGCTTACGGCCATCCGTTCTCGAAGCGCATTATCGGTAACGCCCTGGTGGCTTATTTGCTCTGCCAGGCCTGGGGGAATGACCCTGATAAGCTCAACCCATTAACCCATCACGCCTCGACGCTACTGGGCGATGGTAGCCAGCCGCTGGTATGCGCCGAGCAAGATGGCTTCATTGAGCGGCTACTGCGTTTTCAGGGCTGGGAGTTTCAGGTGCCGGGTACGCCTACCTTAATCGTGCTGGATACCCGAACCCGCCGTTGGCGCAGCGAGCGCAATCTTAATCACCCTTCTGGCTTGATGGATTGGGAAGCGCTGATGGAGATGCAGCAAGCGCTAATGGGGGCCAAAAGCGCGGTGATTATTTCTCCCGCGCCCATGTTTGGCGTCAAATTGATTGAGAGTATTCAAAGAATTTTTACCGCGCTGGGTAAGCCGTTGGTGGTCGATGCTGAGAACTGGATGGCCCATCGCGGGGCGGCCAATACGCTGCTGCAAATATGGCAACACTCCAAAACCCCCGGCAACTACGTGATCTTGTCGGGCGATGTGCACTACTCGTTTGTCTACGACATTGTGGTACGCCATCAGCGGCGTTCTCCCCACCTATGGCAAATCACGTCGAGTGGGATTAAAAACACCTTTCCGACCACTCTGCTCAATACCTTTGATCGATTGAACCGCTGGTTATATGCGCCGTTGTCGCCACTCAACTGGTTTACCAAGCGTCGCAAACTGAGCGTTCACCCCCGAGACCCCGACCGCGCCAGCGCGGGCGAGCGGCTCTGGAACGCCAGCGGCATTGGCTTGGTAACTCTGGACGAAAAAGGGCACCCGATTGATATTCGCCAGTTGGATGCTGATGGCTGCGATGTGGTCTTTCCGCCGCCCGAAAAGCCCCTTCAATAAATAGTGTCTGTCGTTCAAAGCGGTTGGGTGTTCACTGCCTGATTAGTCATTTGTCATGATAGCGTCACGAAAATGACGCATGCTTGCAGCTTACCAATCACCGCTAGGGAAGGCTGCACATCAGTACCCGGCTGCCTTGTGAAGGTAAACGGGGTCTGGTGAATAGGACAGTAGGCAAATGACCGCACAAGAAGCGCAGTGGCTTAACCAAATTATTGCGACCGAAGAGCTGCAGGTGCTCTTTCAGCCCATTGTGGATGCCAACCAGCAGGCGATTTATGGCTACGAAGCACTGATTCGTGGCCCCAAAACGTCACCGCTGCACTCGCCGTTACGGCTGTTTGATGTGGCCACCCAGGCAGGGCAGCTAGTGGAGTTAGATTTACTCTGCCGACGCTTGGCGATTCAACGCTTTGCCGAACTTGAACTGCCCGGCCTGCTATTTCTTAACGTCATGCCGTTAACCATCGTTGAGCGTGATTTTCGCGAAGGCTTAACGCTGGGCTTCATTCGCGAGAGCGGCCTTCCCCCAGAGCGAGTAGTGATTGAGCTCACCGAGCATGTGCCGATTCATGACTATGAGCTAATGCGCCAAGCGGTGGATCATTACCGTGACATGGGCTTTCAGGTGGCGCTGGACGATTTGGGGGCAGGGCACTCAAGCCTGCGCCACTGGTCAGAACTGCGGCCCAATTTCGTCAAGCTTGATCGGCACTTTATCTCAGGGATTGATCAGGAGCCTGCGAAGCGCGAATTTCTCCGCTCGATTCTTGATGTGGCGCGTAGCCTGGATTGCCAGCTAATAGCCGAAGGCGTGGAGACTGCGGCGGAGCATCTCTGCTTGTGGGAACTCGACCGTGGGCTCGCGCTACTGCAAGGCTTCTATTTTGCTCGGCCAAGCCCTCAGCCGCCTTTACAGCTCAACATGGTGCTGCCCGCGACGACCCAGTTAAAAAGCCCTGCTGGCCGCACTGCGCGCTCTATTTTGCGCACGATTGAGGCCATCACCACTGACTGCGCAGTGCCAATCATCTCCGAGCGGTTTCGTCGCCAACCCAGCTTGCGCTGTGTGGCCGTATTGGAGGACGGTAAGCCCGTGGCAGTGGTACGTCGCAATGCTTTTTTAACCCTGTTCACCAACCCTTATAGCCATGCGCTGTATGCCAAACGCTGCGTATTGGACGTGGCCGATGTACGCATGCTGGTGGCTGAAGCAGATACCCCGCTTGAGGTGTTGAGCCAGCAACTGACCGATAGCCAAGGTATTGAGCAGGAAGACTTTGTGATCACCAATGATGAAGGTGATTACGTGGGCATGGGTAATATCGTTGACCTTTTGCGTGAAATCACCGCGATTCAGGTACGCCAAGCGCGCCATGCCAATCCGCTGACCGGCTTGCCGGGCAATATCCTGATTAACGAAACGCTGGTCGCTTATTTAGCTGCCGAGCAGGGCTTTGCCGCCGCTTATGTCGATTTGGATAATTTTAAAGCGTTTAACGATGCTTACGGTTATGCCCGGGGCGATCAGGTGATTATTTCGCTATCCCGGCTGCTGCAGGCCCAGGTGGAAAGCGCTGGTGGCTTTATCGGCCATATTGGCGGTGATGATTTTATGATGTTGCTACCGCCCAGCCATTGGGAAAGCGTTTGCGGCCAAATCCTGCGCTCATTTGAAGTGATGGCCCCCGGTTTCTATGAAGAAACGGACCGGCTGAAAGGCGGGATACAAATTGAAAACCGGCAAAATAGCGTGTCGTTTTTCCCCTTTGTCAGCGTGTCGATTGCAGTAAAACCTGTCACCGATACAGCTACTTGCAGAGCGCTGGATATTGCCGCTGAGCTGTCTGAACTGAAGCATCAAGCCAAAAAAATTCCTGGTAACAGCCTGTTTGTTGAGCGTCGCGGTAGCTGCGTTAGCCAGTAAAGCGCTAATGTCATGTTACGTTCGCAAAATCGTCACCAAGCGGTCATATAAATGCCCCGCCGTTGTCATCTGAAGTGGTCAGGATTGTGGCTATCTTTTAACAACACGTTAGGTGCCCCATGCAGATCTCCTCACTTGCCAATGCGCTTCCCCGCACATTGATCAGCGCCGCCGTTGCCAGCGCTTTTGCGTTGGTCGCGGTGAATGCCTCAGCGGATCTTTCATCGCGTTATGTCGATAACGATGGCGATATGATCGCTGATGCGCCTAGCGATGAGTCACAGTGGGCCGATCCCGATACGCTCGTGTTCGCCTACACGCCGGTGGAAGACCCGGCGGTTTACGCCGACGTGTGGTCTGACTTCCTGGAGCACCTAAGCGAAGCAACCGGTAAAGAAGTTCAGTTCTTCCCCGTGCAGTCCAACGCCGCCCAGCAGGAAGCACTGCGCGCTGGCCGTTTGCACGTCGCCGGTTTTAACACCGGTGGTGTACCGGTCGCGGTCAACTGCGGTGGTTTCCGCCCGTTTGCCATGATGGCGGCAGACGATGGTAGCTTTGGCTACGAAATGGAGATCATCACCTATCCTGGCAGTGGCATTGAGTCCGTTGAGGGCCTAGAGGGTCGCCAACTGGCCTTTACGTCTGAGACCTCTAACTCCGGTTTCCGCGCTCCCTCTGCACTGCTGCGCTCCGAGTACGGTATGGAAGCGGGCGAAGATTTTGAAACCGCCTTTTCTGGCTCCCACGACAACTCCATCTTAGGTGTTGTGAACGAAGACTACGATGCCGCTGCCATCGCCAACTCAGTGGCACGCCGCATGCTGGCACGTGATGTTGTGGCAGAGGGCGATTACGAAGTGATCTACACCTCCGATACCTTCCCCACCACCGCTTATGGGCTGGCGAATAACCTGAACCCGGAACTTGCCGAGAAAATTCAGGATGCGTTCTTCAGCTACGACTGGGAAGGCACTGCCCTTGAATCGGAATTCGCCAACTCCGGTGAAGCGCAGTTTATTCCGATTACCTATCAGAAAAACTGGGCTGTGATTCGCACTATCGCTGATGCCAACGGCGTAACCTACGACTGCGATTGATCGTATAGGCAGCAGGCTTTGTACGGCCAGGAAGGCTAACCTTTCTGGCCGTTTCGCTATACATACGAGGTGGGAAAAATGTTGACACTAAGCGGCGTTGGCAAGCGTTACCCCACCGGGGATCGGGCGCTGACGGACATTGAACTCACGCTGCCCAAAGGCCAGGTAATGGCGCTGATTGGGCCATCCGGCGCGGGTAAAAGCACCCTTATTCGCTGTGTAAATCGGTTAGTTGAACCCACACAGGGCAGTATTCGCCTGGAAGACACCGAGCTAACCAAGCTCTCAGGTCATAAGCTTCGCCACGCGCGCCGCTCAATGGGGATGATTTTCCAGGAGTATGCCCTGGTAGACCGGCTCACCGTGATGGAGAACGTGCTATCCGGCCAGCTCGGCTATGTTGGTTTTTGGCGTAGTTTTTTGCGTCGTTATCCCCAGGAGGCGGTAGTCGAAGCCTTTCGGCTACTCGAGCGGGTCGGGCTTCCTCACGCTATCGATAAGCGCGCCGATGCCCTTTCCGGTGGACAGCGTCAGCGTGTCGGTATCGCCCGGGCGCTACTGCAGAGCCCCAAGCTTCTGTTAGTTGATGAGCCGACCGCTAGCCTTGACCCGAAAACCTCGCGCCAGATCATGCGTCTGATTCGCGAGCTGTGTGCTGAGCGTGATTTGGCGGCGATCATCAATATTCACGATGTCGCGTTGGCTCAGCAGTTTGCCGACCGAATTGTTGGCCTGCGCGCTGGAAAAATTGTCTTTGACGGCCTGCCGAGTGAGCTCACCAGTGAGATGCTCACGACCATTTATGGCGAAGAGGATTGGGATACAACCCCTGAACCGATGGACGGCGACACGTCTGACGATACTTCAGAAGCGTCTTCTTACCAGCGCGGCCTGCCGCCGATGGCAGCAGGGAGTGCTCGATGAACGAACGGGCAGAGACGCAGCTAACACAAGAGCAGGCGCGCCAACAGGCTGCTCAGCGAGGGCAGTGGCGACGCCTGCCATTGGTTGAGAACCCGCGCTTGCGTTGGGGGCTGGTGATTGGCGCGGTGGTCTATTTGGTGTTGGCGCTCGCCTCGGTAGAAGTTAACTGGGCGCGGGTAGCGGAAGGCGCTGGGCGGGCGGTTAATTTCTTGGGCGCCTTTATGCAGCCTGATTTTGTTAGCCGCTACGACGACATCGTAGCGGGGCTGCTGGAAAGTTTGACCATGACGCTTACCTCTACAGTATTGGGCGTTTTGCTGGCGATTCCCGTGGGCTTAGGGGCGGCGCGCAATATTTCACCGTTACCGATCTACTTTATATGTCGCGCGATCATTGCCGTTTCGCGCACATTTCAAGAAATCATTATCGCGATTCTGTTTGTGGTCATGTTTGGCTTTGGGCCGCTGGCGGGGATGATCACGCTGGCCTTTGCGACGATTGGCTTTATGGCCAAGCTGTTGGCGGAAGATATTGAAGACCTGGACTGGCGTCAGGTGGAAGCCGTGCGGGCAACCGGCGCAAGCTGGTGGCAAACCATGAACCATGCGGTTCAGCCGCAGGTTATGCCGCGTTTGATTGGGCTTTCGGTTTATCGACTGGATATCAATTTCCGCGAATCGGCGGTGATTGGCATTGTCGGGGCGGGCGGTATTGGCGCCACGCTGAACACCTCGCTAAGCCGCTATGAGTACGATACGTCTGCCGCGATTCTGTTGATCATCATCGCTATCGTACTGCTGTGCGAATACAGCTCGAGTCATGTCCGCCGCTGGACCCAGTAAACGCTTATTAGCCACCCCTGGCCTGTTATTTTTGGAGAACCGCGATGCCCGTATCTACTAACTCCCAGGGCCTGCCGGTTTGGCGGCGGCGCACCACCCGAGCCCAATGGCTGCAGTATCTGGCGTGGCTGGCGGGTGTCAGCCTATTTCTGCTCTGCTGGAAGATGATTTCCGACAATACCATGTGGGTGTTTGTCGAAGATGCTGGCCGTCAAGGGGCAGACCTGATCAGCCGCATGACGCCGCCGGAATGGGGCTACGCCAATGTGCTCTGGAAGCCCATGTGGGACACCATCAACATCGCCACCCTGGGCACTGCCATTGGCATTATGATGGCGTTTCCTGTGGCGTTTTTGGCCGCGCGTAATACCACGCCGCACCCGCTGGTGCGCAGTGCGGCGCTGGTGGTGATTGTCTCATCCCGCTCTATCAACTCACTGATCTGGGCGATGCTGCTAGTCACCATTCTCGGTCCTGGTGTGTTGGCGGGTATTATCGCCATCGCGCTTCGCTCGATCGGTTTTGTCGGTAAGCTGCTTTATGAGGCGATTGAAGAGATCCACCCTACGCCGGTAGAGGCGATTAGCGCGACCGGTGCAAGCCGCCTGCAGGTGATGAACTATGGTGTGCTGCCGCAAGTCATGCCTGCCTTTGCTGGTATTAGCGTCTATCGCTGGGATATTAATATCCGCGAATCGACGGTCTTGGGCTTGGTCGGCGCAGGCGGGATCGGTTTGCAGTTAAACGCCTCGATCAACAGCCTCGCCTGGGATCAGGTCAGCGTTATTTTTATCATGATTTTCGCTACCGTGCTGGTGTCTGAGTGGGTTTCTGCACGTGTGCGTCACGCGATTATTTAATCGACAGCGGCATCAAACAACGAGGGCTGAGTATGCGTTTTCCCGATGCGGAGATCACCACCATTGATTTGTTGCGCCACGGTGAACCGGTGGGAGGACGTATGCTGCGCGGCTCCACCGATCACCCACTGAGTGAGACGGGTTGGCAGCAGGTGACCGATGCCGTTATGCGCCATGCGGTCGAAGGCCATCTACCTTATGATGCGATTGTCACCTCGCCCCTCATGCGCTGTCGTGAGTTTGCGCTGTGGCTGGGCGAAGAGTTTGATCTACCCGTTCAAGTGGAGGATGACCTTGCTGAGCTGCATTTGGGGCAGTGGGAGGGTAAAACCCACGCCCAGGTGTTTGCGGAAGAGGGCACCGAACGAATGAGTGCGTTTTGGTATGACCCAACAACGGTGTCACCGCCAGACGGCGAAACGATACAAGCCTTTGATGCGCGCCTCGCTGAGGTATGGCAGCAGCTGTTAATCAGTCCGCCCGGTAAGCATGTGCTGGTCGTGGCGCATCTATTTGTCTGCAATGGACTACTGCGTCAAGTTATTGAGCAGCCGCTTTCGCGGGTGCTGGCAATGGATTTGCCCTACGCGGCGCTAAGCCGTGTACGCCATGAACGCCACCTGCTTGGTGCGACGACCTTTGTTGAGTGGATTGGCCGTTAATCATTACCGTTAACCATGGGCGGCTAGGCATGCTTTTTGGGCGCCGCCCGCCACTCCCGTACCATCTTGCGCTTTCCTAACTATCTTCCCTTTCCTATGACCGCCATCAATAAACGCTGCGCTTAGCTCTTTATACTGCGCCATGTTTTGCGATGTAAGACGTTATCGCTTAAATACATTTAATTATTTGGCTGAGTGCGGCAAACTCACATACACGCGTTATACGACGCGAATTCTAATAATTGAGTACGCCGCTTACCTACCTGACACGTTATCAGTCTGAGGCTAAGCAATGAAAAATATCGTTAACCGCATTCCAATGCGGTTTAAATTTGCCTGTGTGCTGCTGCTACCTTTGCTCGCGCTGGCGTGGTTCGCGACTCAGGGCATCATGGAGCGCCGTACAGCACTGCAAGAGTTTGACCGCCTTCACACGATGACCGAGCTCGCCCAGCGAGCGGGTGATGCCGTTCACCAAATGCAGCTTGAACGTGGTATGACAGCGGGCTTTCTGGGCAGCGAGGGCGAGGCATTTGGTAACCGGTTGCGCGAGCAGCGGCCCAAGACCGATGACGCCGCCAACGCGTTTCAAGCTCAGCAGGCCTCTTTGGATCAAGCGCTACTGACGCCTGCTGTTCAGCAGCAACTGCGTGAGATTGATGAGCGTTGGCAGCGTCAGGCAGCACTGCGTGAACGCGTTAGTGCGTTAGAGGTCACGACGGGCGAGGCATTAGGCCACTATACCGGCATTAACGGTCAGCTAATGGCCTTTGTAGGCTCGCTGGCACACCTCACTCGAGAGGGTGATATTACCCGCCAATTGAGTGCGTATTATCAACTCCTGGAAGCTAAAGATCTGGCCGGCATTGAGCGGGCGCTGCTGGCCAACACGTTCGCAGCAGATGGGATGCCTCCAGATATGCTGCGGCGTTTTTTATCACTGCTTGGCGAAGAGCAGGCTTTTCTGGATGGTTTTCGCGTTCTGGCAGGGGAGCAAAGTCGCCAGCAGCTTGACCTAGCGTTAAGCGGTGTTGAGATCGATCGGTTGATGGAGCGGCGTGAGCTGGCGATCAGCCAAGCCAGTGAAGGTGGCTATGGCGTTGATCCGGAAGAGTGGTTTGAGTGGCAGACGGTAAAAATTGGCCGCTTGAAAGCATTAGAAGATCAAGTGGTTAACGCGGTGGTAACCGAGACAGTGACGCTACGTCAGGCAGCGCAGCAGGCGCTTTGGTTATATGCGGTGATTGCGCTGGTCGCGAGTTTATTGGCGATCATCACCGCTATACTGATCGTGCGTGCGATTACGACGCCATTGAGCCAAGCGCTATATAGCATCGCCACCCGCGATAATGATTTAACCCAGCGATTAATCGTCCCTGGGAGCGATGAGCTTTCCCAGCTGTATCAAGCCTTCAATGAGTCCTCGGCAACGACCGAGACGCTAGTGGCCGATATCACCCGCAACGCACAGTCAGTGGCGGTGGCCAGTAATCAGATTGCTCAGGGAAATCAGGATCTAGCGCAGAGAACGGAAGAGCAGTCCGCCTCGCTGGTACAAACCGCATCAAGTATGGAGCAAATTACTGCGACGGTACGTCAAAGCGCTGATAATGCAAAGCAAGCTCAACAGATGACCGATGATGTGGCTCACCAAGCTAAGGAAGCAAGCCTGGTGGCTTCACAAGCGCAGCAGGCAATGCAGCTTATCTTGCAAGCGAACGAACAGGTGACCAGCATTGTCGGGACTATCGACAATATCTCTTTCCAAACCAATTTGCTGGCGCTCAATGCATCAGTTGAAGCCGCGCGTGCGGGTGAGCATGGGCGTGGCTTTGCGGTAGTCGCCGATGAAGTGCGTAAACTGGCGAGCCGCAGCACAGAGGAAGCCAATCAAATCCGCCAGTTGATCGACAATAATGTAGCGAAGATTGCCGAAGGCGAAACGCTGGTCAACTCGACGAATGAAACCCTGGGGCACATTGCGCAGCGCGTTGAGCAAATGGCTCACTTAATGGATGAAATGGTCTCTGCCACACATGAGCAGTCGGCAGGGATCGAGCAAATTAATCGAGCCATGGCTCAGCTAGAAGACGTCACTCAGCAAAATGCGTCGCTAGTGGAGGAAGTCGCGGCAGCGAGCCGCTCGCTTGATGAGCAGGCCGACGATATGACTCGCCAAATGAGTCGTTACCAAGTGAGTGATAGCTACCCGCAAGAAAGCCGTCTCGCAATGTCTGTTGCATATAGCTAGTGTCATGACGACTGGCAGCCGCTCTTTTGGGCGCTGCCAGTCCTGCCCCTTAAGTTATTGCGCCTGCCGTCGATAATGTATTGTGTCGTTCAAAGAGCCTGAGCAGTAAGACGGTGTTAATATCGATCCTTATTCAAAGGAGATGTGGCGAAGTAGATTTAATATAGCCTATCTACGATACTATCTATCTAGAACAAACTATCGATAACAAATGATGGACGAGGAGAGCAGAGACATATGTATCAATCCTTGAATCTACTAAAGGAACAGTCTTTGTCTCAACAGTCCTCTGAGCCCACATCCCCACTTCCCCGCTCCAATGCGATGCCGACGGCGTCCGTTAGCAATACCGCGTCTCCTGTTGAATCCGCCTTTTGCTATGCCAATGAAGCGATCATTATTACCGATGCGGAAAACCGGGTAGTGGAAGTGAACCCTGCCTTTTGTGAGTTAACGGGAATGACGCTGGGCGATGTGCAAGGCAAAACGCCTGAAGCGTTTAGTATTTTACCGTTGGATGATAGCCGTACGACGCGCTTGATGCGTAAAGAATTACAATTGCGGGATCGCAGTAAAAGCCAAGTGAGCTATCGCAGCCACGATGGCCAGTTTTACCCTGGCATGATGTCGATTAATCGCGTGCGCGATGAGCACGGTGCGATCGACCACCATGTGATTGTGCTTGCTGACCTTTCGGCTATTCCGGCGCATGCGCGCCATCTTAATCGAGAAGTCTATTTTGACGCGTTAACAGGGCTACCCAATCTGCAACTGCTGACGCAATTGATCCAGGAATCTATGCAGCACGCAGAGGCTAAGCAGCTGCCGTTGGCGGTATGCTCGCTGGATATCGATTTCTTTAAAAACATTAATGATCGGCTTGGTACGTCGGTGGGCGATGCACTGCTTTCCTCATTTTCACAGCGCATAAGCCATCTACTGTTCGGTGATGATGTACTGGCGCGGGTGGGCGGCGACGAGTTTGTGCTGTTACTCCACCATGGCGTAGACGAAGATTTTTTTGAGAAGTTGTTAGCCTCCATTCGCCAACCACTCATGGTCGATGGACAGAGTATTCATCTGACGGCAAGCTTAGGGGTGACGCGCTACCCGAATGATCACGTTCAGGGCGATGTATTGTTGCGTCATGCCAACCAGGCAATGTATCGCGCTAAACAGCGCGGTCGCGATACGTTCCACTTGTTTGATCCTACCCATGACCGTTTGCTGCAGGTGCGCCATGAGCAGCGTCAGCGTTTTATTGATGCGCTCAATCATAATGAGCTGTGTCTTTACTATCAGCCCCAGGTCGATATGCGCAGTGGCAAAGTGGTCGGGGTCGAGGCGCTGATTCGTTGGCAGCACCCTGAAGAAGGATTGCTTGCCCCTGGCCAGTTTTTACCCATCATTGATACCACCCCGCTAGAAGTAAGTTTAGGCGAGTGGGTCATTGAGCGGGCACTTTGCCAATTAACGGAATGGCATGCCCAAGGCATCGCGCTGCCCATCAATGTGAATATCAGCCCTACGCATCTGTTAGTGAGTAGCTTTAGCCAACGTTTAGCCGAGCTATTGGCATGCCACCCTGATGTGCCGCCATCAATGCTAAAGCTTGAGGTGCTTGAGAGCGCCGCGATGCATGATGTTCAGGCCGCGCTGCACAATATGTCGCTCTGTCAGGCGCTAGGCGTAAGCTTCGCTATTGATGACTTTGGCACCGGGTTTTCGTCGTTAACCCACTTGCGTCAACTGCCGGTCAACCTGATCAAAATTGATCAGAGCTTTGTACGCGACATGCTCAGCGACCAAGACGATATGGCGATTGTGGAGAGTGTGATTTATATGGCTAACCGCTTTAGGCGACCCATGCTGGCCGAAGGCGTGGAAACGCTTGAACATGCAAAAGCGTTAATGGCGCTGGGCTGCGAGTTGGCGCAGGGTTACGGTATTGCCCGGCCAATGCCTGCTGAAGCCCTGCCGGCTTGGCTTGCGGATTGGCCAATGCGTGCGGACTGGAACTCGCTGGCTCAGCCAGCCTGTTAAGCGGCCTGCTCTTTAGCAGTGGATTCTGCAGCGGTTGGCTCAGCTGTAGTTTCCGGCAAAGTATTTTCCGACAACGTAGTTTCTGACGAATCAGCGGCACCAGCGCTGCGGGCTTGCTCCATTTCACTACGCTGCATGGCCGCTTCTAGCTTCGCTTCAAGTAAATATTGGCGTGCTTGAGCGGCCACTTGATGGTCTTTGGGAGAGGGGTCGGCAGGGGCCATCGCAGCGGCGATCACGGTCTGCATTTTTTCGATAGTCGCTTGGGGATCATTGGGCACCGGGCCGTAATCGATCGGCACCTCGCCTGCCACCGCGTAGCGCTTGCCATCGGGGCCAACGTCATAGTCGTAGCTAGCGCCGCCGGTATAGGCACCACCTGCGACTTGGTGAGCCATCTCGTGCTGGCGTACCTCGCGGTCGGTCTGCTTAAGCTGTTCTAATTGCTGAATCTCTTCCGGCGCCATGGGTGTGCCGTCAGCACGCTTGGGGCCAGCTGCGTCGCTGCTATTCTCTTTACGCGTACCGGTGTCGCTGGAGGCGTTATTAGAAGTTGTCTCTTCGTCAAGCGCGCGCTCCTTTGACGCTTGCTCTACACGCGGTGAGTGCGTATTTGCTGCAGGGTAAGCCCACGCAGTGAGAGACGAGGTGCTGATAGCAGAAACGGCCATAGTTTATTACCGACGCAGTGCGAGTTGGGATACCATGAAGTATTAGCGAGCGATGCCGACAGTGCAAGTCAGCGCTATGTGTTTCGTCGCGCAATCATTCAACGACTCATGTAGTTGTCGCTTTAATTACCAGGGCGCTTCGCTATCTCAACCCTGACCTACTATCTGTGCTAACCATCCTATGCTAACCATCGATGTCGTCATCAATCTAAATTATGATGAGTGTTTAGCCCATTATGAGGGGCGCATTGCCAATGTGCGTACCCGCAGCGTGGATGGGCGCTGGGTAATCTTTCCTGCCGAGGCGATTCGTCGTGTGGTTAGCCGCGATGGTGTGCGCGGTATTTATCGATTAAGTTTTTCTGAACAGGGCCGATTTATTAGTATTGATCCTTTAACCGGACGTTGAGCTTGCCTATGCACCGCGATGAAACATCGATCATCCTGAATGACCTCATTTATTACGTCATTCCCAATTTAAACAGTGCTGAAAAGTTAGTGCTCTCTACGCTAGAAAGCTTAAGTGAAGCGGCCACCAGCCCTCTGGACATACTTAAACGCACGGATCAGCGCCAAGCGTTTGGGCTGGAGACCCACCGCATAAGAATCAATTTAGAACACTTGCTGAATCGCTACCGGACTGAGGTCGATGCCATTCTTCGCTCTGAAGGCGAGTATCAAGGGCCGGTCGTAGAGCCTGATCCTCAAGAGGCGGATGCGATACGCAGTGCTAAAGAGATCTACCAGCATGTATGTGCTTTCCAGCGAGGAGAACGCCCCCACCCGATTCCTGGGCGGTAAATCACCCGGTGCACCTTGTTCTAGCGCCTAGCACTAACTGCCAGTACGTAACATTCACAGCATGGCATCAACATTGCTTGTACAATGTGGCATTGGACTTTCAGGCTTACCCGCCTGAAAGCAAGCAGCCTGCCTACCCGGCGCTGGCTGTCCACATATTAGGAGATATACCATGTCTGCCTCACCGGTCACATTGATGGTGGCTCGTCGCGTTGAGCACGGCCGCTACTTCGACTTTAATCGTTGGCTAAACGAAGGGCGCGAGCTGGCGGCTGATTTTGCTGGCTACCTCGGCTCTGGCGTACTAGCACCCCCCGCTGATGACGATGAATATCAGATCATATTTCGCTTTAGCAGCAGCGAAACCTTAGCCGCCTGGGAACACTCCGCCTCACGCCATGCGTGGTTGGCGCGCGGAAAAGGGCTGTATGAAGCGCCTCAAGAGCACCGTGCCACTGGGCTGGACACGTGGTTTCAAAACAACGGAAACAGCGCTCCGCCGCGTTGGAAGCAAGCCGTGGCTGTTTGGTTGGCTTTCTTCCCCATCTCGTTGCTTTTCCAATGGGTATTTGGCGGCGTATTGGCCGATTGGGCGCTGGTGCCGCGGGTGATGGTGAGTACCTTGATGTTGACGCCAGTGATGGTGTTTGTGTTTATTCCGCTCTCGACGCGCTTATTAGCACCTTGGCTGCAAGGAAAGTGGTCACCGCTGGATTTACTGGCGCGCTGGCGTCATGCACATCGTTAATTTTCATTAATTTTTACTAGTTTAATGCTTTCATGGGGTTCAACGCTGTAATGGTGCTAACTTTAGTATATTGATCCTATTAAGATGATCTTTATGCTACTAAGCTGAAGGTGCTTGCAGTAATGGATAACTGTCGCCAGTGCAATGCTGGTGTATAACCCAGCCCCATGGAGTGTTTATGATTCACGTTCACCATTTGGAAAAGTCTCGTTCTCATCGGATTTTGTGGCTATTAGAAGCCTTAGAACTGGACTATGAGCTGGTAATTTACCAACGCGATGACAAAACACAGCAAGCGCCCGACTCGCTAAAAAAAATCCACCCGCTTGGTAAATCCCCGGTCATTACCGATGGTGATCTCACCGTGGCTGAGTCAGGCGCGATCATTGACTACCTGTTACAGCGCTATGGGCAAGGGCGGTGTCAGCCTTCTCCCGATGACTTGCGGGCTTGGGTAGATTACCGCTACTGGCTACATTATGCCGAAGGCTCACTGATGCCACTGCTGGTGATGCAGCTTGTGTTTAGCCAAGTTCCCAAGCAGTCGCCCTGGCTGATTAAACCGCTGGCGAAAGGCATTAGCGATACGGTGAGTAAGCGTTTTTTAGCACCGCAGATGAAACAGCACCTCACTTTTATAAACCAGCACTTATCAGCCAACGGTAATTTTGCCGGCCCCTGGCCTAGTGGCGCGGATATTCAAATGAGCTTTCCGCTACAGGCAGTGGCGGCCGTCCAGTCGTTAGAGCAGTATTCTGCCATTGCCGCTTTTGTATCGCGTATCGAACAAGACTCCGCGTGGCAGCGAGTGGTAGAGCGAGCTGGCCCGTTAACCATGCCTGGCCAGTAATAACTACCATGTACCATTTCGCCACTTCAGCAGCTCTGCCAGCAGAGCTGCTGCGCAGCATTGATACTTATTTGGGGCGCTGGGGAATCGCCTTGCTGCTCGTTTTTCTGCTTTTAGCACTGCTGGGCAATCTGTTACTCAAGCGCCGCATGCAGCATAACAGGGCGTTGCTGCAAACCAATAAAGAGATGCTGGCGACTATTTTGGATAGTGTCGATGCCTTTATTTATATCAAGTCACCGACCTTAGAGTATCAATACGTGAATCGCCGTATCAGCGATTTATTTGGTCTGCCAGCCGACAAAGTTATTGGTAAGTGCGACGCTGAGTTTTTTGATGCCGGCAGCGCTGCTGAAATGGAGCAGGTTGATCGCAGCGTATTGGCATCGGGCAAGAAAGTAACGGTCGAGGAGAGTAACGTCTTACAAGGTGAAAGCCAGGTAAGAACATTCTTATCGATCAAAATGCCGCTGTCGATGTCTCCCGGTGCTCCCCCTTCTCTATGCGGTATCTCGACGGAACTCACTGACTACCTCGAAATGCAGTCGCGCACCTACTATCTGGCCTTCTATGACTCACTGACAGGTCTGCCCAACCGTCGGATGCTGATGGACTCGTTAACGTCCGCGATCGATCATGATGAGTGGTCAGCGTCTTATAGCGCTGTGTTGGTGATCGATCTGGATAACTTTCGCTTAGTGAACGACATCCAGGGTCATGAAAGTGGTGATCAACTGTTGATTAACGTTGCTGAACAGCTACGACAGCGGCTAGAGCCAGAGGCCACGCTGGCACGCTTTAGTAGTGATGAATTTGTGGTACTGCTGAATAATCTGGGCGAGCCGCAGACCGAGGCCGTCCGAAAAGCTGAACGTGTGTCCCGCCAGCTATTGGAAACCATCGCTCAAGTGAGAAGCGGTCATTCGTTACCTATTAGCGCCAGTATTGGCATTGCACTGTTTGCCGGGCGCGAACACAGCATGGATAGTGTGCTGCAACAGGCGGATATGGCCTTGCAGCAGGCGAAGAGAGCTGGCGGCAACACGCTGTGCTTTTTTAACGCCGATATGCAGACCAGCGTACTGGAAAGGGCCAGCCTGGAAGCTGACCTGCATAAGGCCCTTGAGCGCAATGAGTTGGCTCTGCACTATCAGGTGCAGGTCGACCATCAGGGCGTGACCACGGGGGTTGAAGCATTATTACGCTGGTATCACCCCCAGCGTGGCTGGGTCTCCCCCGCGACGTTTATACCTCTGGCAGAGGAGAATAGGCTCATTGTGCCCATCGGTTATTGGGTGCTTAGGTCGGCCTGCGAGCAATTGGCAAAGTGGTCCCATCAAGCGACCTACGCCACCTTAAGTATTTCCGTTAATGTGAGTTCTGTTCAGTTTCAGCAACCCGACTTCGTGCATGACGTAGAGGCGTTATTAGCAGAAACGCTGGCACCGCCAAGCCGGTTGGTGCTGGAAGTAACGGAAAGCCTGCTGATGTGCGAGCCAGTTCGGGTGCGCAATACGATGTTGAAACTCCGCGCTAGAGGGATTCGCTTTGCACTGGATGACTTTGGCACTGGTTACTCATCGCTGAGCTACTTAAAGCGCTTACCGCTAGATGAGCTAAAGATTGATCAATCGTTTATTCGCGAACTGCTCACTGACAAGACAGATGCAGCGATCGTGGATACGACGATACTGCTTGCCGTGAGTTTAGGCTTAACCGTGGTCGCAGAAGGGGTAGAGAAAAAAGAGCAGCTTGACTGGCTAAGAGGCCATGGCTGTTACCGCTATCAAGGCTACCTGTTTGGTCGCCCGACACCGATTGAGTATCTTTTTGAAAGCTATTAGGCGGCTATATAAAAACCCCTTTCCAGCACGCTGAAAAGGGGTAAAGGTTAGATCTGCCTAATCTACATTTATCTGACTTACGTTTATGCGATTAGCTGAAGAGCGCAAAGCTCTCAGCGTTAAGCAACATGTGAACCAAAATGCTGGCGATATAGCCGAGCAAAATGACCGGCGACCAACGCAAGTGGCCCATAAACGTATAGGAACCTCTTGCCTGGCCCATTACCGCTACCCCTGCCGCTGAACCGATCGACAGCAAGCTGCCCCCGACGCCTGCGGTTAAGGTAATCAGCAGCCATTGGCCGTGGGACATATCGGGCTCCATCGTGAGCACCGCGAACATCACGGGAATGTTGTCGATGACCGCTGATACAACACCCAGCGTAATGTTGGCTGCCGTCGCGTTCCAACCAGTGTAGAGCGCCTCTGAAAGCAGGCCGAGATAGCCCATAAAACCCAGCCCGCCAACGCACATCACTACCCCGTAGAAGAACAGCAATGTATCCCACTCGGCACGTGCCACACGGTTGAAGACATCAAACGGTACCACGCTGCCCAACTGCTCAAGCTTCTTGTTGTCACCGCGGCGGCTATAGCGTTCGCGTTTACGCTCCAACGAGCGGGGTAGGCTGCGGCGTAGGTAGTAGCCGAAGAACTGCAAGTAGCCCAGGCCGGTCATCATACCCAGCACCGGCGGCAGGTGGAGCACTACGTGGCACAGCACGGCGGTAATAATGGTCAATAAAAACAGCCCTACAATGCGCCGGGCACCCCGCTTCATCCACACATCTTCATAAACGCTAGCGGGTTTCTCGTCCTTAATGAACAGGCTCATGATGGAGGCGGGTATTAGGAAATTGACCAGGGCAGGGAAGAACAGGATGAAGAACTCCTGGAACTCAACCATGCCAGCTTGCCACACCATGAGAGTGGTAATATCGCCGAAGGGGCTAAACGCACCCCCCGCATTGGCGGCCACCACAATATTGATACAAGCGACGTTAATAAACCGCTGGTCGCCCTCTGCCACTTTAGTTACCACGGCGCACATCAATAGTGCGGTGGTGAGGTTGTCGGCAATGGGTGAAAGCACAAAGGCGAGACCGCCGGTCAGCCAAAACAGTGTTCGGTAGTTGAAGCCTTTACGTAACATCCAGGAGCGCAAAGCATCAAACACCCGGCGCTCTTCCATCGCGTTGATATACGTCATGGCCACCAGCAAGAACAGCATCAGCTCGGTGAACTCCAAAAGCGTCACGCGAAACGCGTACTCGGACGCGTCAGACATACCGTTTTGGACATACACCCAGCCGATGAGGCTCCAGATGATACCGGCTGCCACTAACACCGGCTTCGACTTGCGCATATGAATCTTTTCTTCCGCCATGACGAGGGCATACGCCAGGACGAAAATAGCCACCGCAAAAAAGCCGACAGCCGAGGTGGTTAAATTTAGTTCACCAGTAACGGCAAACGCATTGGGGCTTACGCCTAATAGTAAGGCCGCTAACAAAAAAAGCCAGCGACGATATAATCGTGGCTGGCAAGAGGGTTGGCACAACGTAGGCATGTGACGTTTTTCCTCATGGTTAAGTTGTCAGGAGTGGTGTAAAAGCGCCACTAGTTTACCAGCCTATATTGCGCCGCAATACTTTATAAAAACGAACGGAAGTAGTTCTTCTTAAGGGAATAGCATCTTTTTTTAGGAAATTAATCTTTTAGGTAATGGTAACTTTAACAACATTAGTTTTGCCTAAGTGCTGATTTAAAGGTGGTGGTTATACTATTGCCGAATAGTATTATTAAATAATATCCAGTTCTTTATACCTCTTTTCACTAATGCACGCTTTCATTATCGCCGTCGACCCTCAGGCGAGGCTGCCCGTTTAGGCATAGTCATGGTATGTTGACGCCCCCCTAGGCCCATTGCTGGGTAACATAAAAACGAGGCCGTTAGAAAACGGCCGCTGGATACGCTAAGGAAAATTAAAATGCGCAACTCATTTCGCTCCCTTCGCCGCACGCTTGGCGTGGCGGCTGCTACGCTAGCGCTGGTAAGTACCGCTTTCTCCGTCCATGCTGAAACGCGGGTGACCTATAAATCAGCTTCTGCCGGTACCGCCTACTATCAGATGGGCGTAGAACTCTCAGAAGCAATCCGCCAGGGGACGGATGACGCGATTATTCTGACCCTTGAAGAGAGCCAGGGCTCGGTTCAGAACGTCATGGAGGTCATGGCGCGCCAGGGTAACTACGTGTTTACCACGCCGCCTGCATTAGTGGAGCAGGCCATGGCAGGAGAGGGCGCCTTTGCCGAGCGTCAGAACCCTCGCTTTCAAGAAATTCGTGGCTTATTCCCTATTCCCTCTATCACCATGCATTTTGTACTGGCGGGTGACGAAGGGGTGACTGATGTGTCTGCCCTGGAAGGCAAGCACTTATTAATTGGCCGGGGTACGTTTGGCGCCCGGGAAGCGGCTCGTTACCTGGAGTTGTTTGGTCTGGAAGAGAATGTCCAAATCGCCGATGCGGCGATTGGCAGCGGCCCCGATGCACTTAAAAACGGTCAGATTGATGGCTTTGTAACGGCCAGCTCTTTCCCGTCGCCCAATGTGATCGAGACCGCCGCCAGCATGCCTATATCGTTGGTTAGTCTGACCGATGAGCAAATCGAACAAACCGGCGCAGCGCGCCAAACGATCCCCGGCGGTACCTACCCCGGCGTTGATAAAGATGTCGAAACCACATCGCTACCGGTGATTGCCTACACCACCACCTATATGGATGACGATACTGCCTACACACTGACCAAAACATTTTGGGAGCGTCGTGATGCCATGGCCGAAGAGGCCGCCTGGTGGGGCAGTATTACCCCTGAAATGCTGGAAAACATGACCGGCTCGCTACACCCAGGGGCACTGCGCTATTACGAAGAAGCGGGCTTCGAGGTGCCTGACTCTCTACGTTAGTCACTATCCCCCTTCTTCCTACTGCCACGGCGATCGCGCTGTGGCAGTTCTGTATTGATGCAGAGTTGATGCGGTATTGATGCAGTATTGATAATAGGCAACTTGGCATGCGTGTTATTACTTCTTCGCCAGCGGCGACCCCTGCAGATGATGACGCCATAGCCCCAGGCTGGGTGGCGTTAGGCGCGGTCAGTGTGGTGTTCCATCTTGGGTTAATTTTTTACGGTTTAACACCCGCGCTCGTCAGCCGGCCATTACACATGGCGCTGCTGTTGCCGTGGGTGTTGGTGTATATGGCGAGCACACCAGCGCAGCGAATCAGCGGCTGGTTGCTAACGGTATTAGGCATTGCGGCGTGCGGCTACATTGCGTTTAACGAGGCCGCGCTGGCTAATCAGTACGGCTTTATTGATACCCATCTACAGATGGCGATTGGGCTGTTCTTAATCGCCTTGGCGCTTGAAGCAGCGCGCCGGGCTATTGGCTGGCCGCTGCCGCTGGTCGCGTTGCTGGCCCTGATGTATGGCGCTTTCGGCCAATACATCCCTGGTGCTTTTGGCCATCCTGGGCTCCCGCTGCCTAGCATGGTGGGAACGCTGACCATTGCTGAAGGCGGGCTGTGGGGATCGCTGACGGGAGTTAGCGTTAGCGTGGTGGCGATTTTCGTGATTTTTGGCGCGGTGCTTAATGCGGGTGAAGCGGGCCAGGGCTTTATGAATCTCGCCAGCGCGGTGGCGGGTCGGCTCACCGGTGGGGCCGCTAAGGTGGCGGTGATCTCTTCGGCGTTAATGGGCTCCATTTCAGGCTCTGCGTCGGCGAATGTGGCCTCCACCGGGGCGATTACGATTCCTTCTATGGTGCGCCTGCGCTACCCGCGCTCGTTGGCGGGCGCGGTGGAAGCGGTCGCTTCGTCTGGCGGGCAAATAATGCCGCCGCTGATGGGCGCGGGCGCGTTTGTCATGGTGGAGCTGACAGGGACTCCCTATACACAAATTATGGGCGCGGCAATGTTGCCGGCAGTCCTCTATTTCTTGACCGTCTGGGTGGGCATCAATGCCTACGCGACTAGGCATGACTTGCAGCCCGTGGCGGAAAGCGAACGCCCCCACGCGAAAGAGGTCGCCATTACCTCACTATTTTTCGCGATCCCGTTCGTGTTGCTGCTCGAGCGTATTTTCAACGGTGGTTATACCCCACAGTACGCTGCCAGCATTGCGATTTTCGCGGGCATCGCGCTGCTGTTCTTTGATGTGACGCTGCGCTTTTCGCTTCCTGGCTTTAGCCGTCGGTTAGCCGTCGCTGCGGTCACTGCCGGGCGCCAGATTGCCGTGATCGGCGCGATTATCCTGTGCGCCTCGCTGGTGGTCGGCGTGCTGTCGCTAACGGGGCTGGGCGTCAAGATTACCTCAGGTATCCTGTCGCTCTCCAACGACATGCTATGGCCAGCACTGCTGCTGACAGCGCTTGCCTGCTTGATTTTAGGCATGGAGGTGCCAACCACCGCCGCCTACGTGATCTGTGTCTCTGTCGCCGGGCCGGCGTTGACATCGCTGGGTCTGGAGCCGCTTCTAGCGCATCTGTTCGTTTTCTGGTACGCGCTGCTCTCGACTATCACGCCGCCGGTGTGTGGCGGTGTGTTTATCGCTGCTGGCATGGTGGGGGAGAATTGGCTAAAGGTGGCGTTCAAGGCCATGGCGCTGGGGATCGGGCTGTATATCATTCCCTTGGCCATGGTGGCCAACCCGGAAATAATCCAACTAGTCTTTAATCCGTCAGGCGCCCTGCTGAATGCGCTGAAAGTGGCGCTGGGGCTGGGGGCGATCTCTTACGGGGTGATCGCGCGCAAAGCCTTGTGGCAGCGCGCGGCGCTAGTCGCGGCGGGGACTATCCTGATCTTCGTGGTTTAGCCTTTAGCCCTGGGACGAACCGTCAGCATCCAGGCGTAGCGGCGAAGAGGCTGGCAGCGGGGTAGTGGCAAACATCACCCAGGTATCCAGCGCAGGCCCCAGTGACTGCACCAACCGCAGTTGCTCGGGTGCCTGGGCGAGCACCTCTTCAGCACAAATGCCTGCCTCAAAACGCCCGGCGAGCAGGCCCTCTGCTACTGCCACCGTGGTGGGGGCATCAATGAGCTCTGTATAGGCCGTTAAATCAGTGTAATAGCGGGTGGCTGGCTGCAATGCCACCTGGGTGGGCTGCGCAATGGTACGTTGTGCGATCAGCGCCAGCGGCTTGCTACCCGCAATAAAGGTGTCGACCGGGTAGGCTCGATGCATATAGCGGCCGACACAGTCGCTATGGGTGGCGTGGGCGGTGCACTGCAACACGTGGCTAACCTGCCCAGCAATAAGCGCCTGAAAGGCATCTTCAAAGTGGTTGAAGAGAGTCACGCTGCCTTCGCCTGAGCAACGCATTCTGAGATAGCGCTTGGCAATCAATTCATGGTTATTGCCGCTAGGCCCCAAGGTTGCAATGTGCACGGTGACGTTTCTCCACGATAAACAATCAAGTCATTGAGCCAAAAACGGTGGGTTTTTGGCTCAGTGCAATCAACGATTAGGCCATCTCAAAAAATCGTAAAGCTTAACGCTATATAAGCCGCATAACCGGCGAGTAATGCGGCCCCTTCCCAGCGCGATAGACGCATACCGGTGTACAAAAATAGCACCAATAGGGCAGCGGCACCGAGCATCACCCACTGGTCGAACAGGGCCACGCGTGATGCAAGGGGCAGTGGTTGTAAAAATGCTGAGATACCGAGGATGCCCAGCAGGTTAAATATGTTACTGCCCAGAATATTTCCCACCGCGACATCAGCATGACGGCGCAGAGCCGCAATCACCGACACGGCCATTTCAGGTAGTGAGGTGCCCACTGCAACGATGGTGAGGCCAATGACGGCTTCGGAAATACCCAACGCCTGGGCTAACCCAATGGCGCCAAAGAGTAGTAGCTGTGACCCTCCTATTAGCATGCCTAAACCAATCGCCAGCGCTAAGGTGATCATCCAGCCCGTGGTGGGGAGTTTGGTCATCTCTTCGGCTTCTGAGGCATGCATGTCAGCCGCAGGAATATGATGCCGACTTTCACTTAAGTAAGCCCAAACAAGGTAGCCCACAAGACAGGCTATAAAGATTGCCGCATCAACGCGCCCTAATGCCCCGCCAAAGGAGAGTCCAATAAATAGCAGGCTCGCCAGTATCACCACCAAGCCATCTCGGCGCAGCGCTTGAGGATGAACCACCATAGGGCAAATCACGGCGCACATGCCCAAAATCAATAAGATATTACCGATATTGCTACCCACGATGTTGCCAATAGCAATGTCAGGCTGTTGGTTTATAGCGGCATCAATAGAAACAACCAGCTCGGGTGCCGATGTGCCGAAACCGACAACTACCAGTCCGGTCAGTAGGGGCGAAACGCCGACCCTTCTTGCGCCAGCAACAGCCCCCCGAATCAGTGACTCACCGCCCAGGGTGAGCAGCGCAATACCCGCCAACAAACTAAGTCCATATAGCATGTTAAAACCTCTTCCATAGTACTGGTCAGGCTGCGATTAATGCAGGGTTTGCCTGGCCAATAGAGCGCGCTAGGCGGTCGGATTAGTAGTGCCCAGCTCATTGGCAAGATTACTGCTAATTTTTGTAATTTGCGCGGTATTCCAGTGGTTATAAGCGGTAGAGTAAAAATTAAAAACGCATAAAGGCTTTGACCTGCTGCTGACTACATGGCAGGATGTGCGCAGTTAGTAAGTTAGCAAGCAAGCATGGTTCCAGAAACATTCGAATTCTTTCGGTAGTCTGTAATTGTATTCCTTGTTCTACTCACTATTTATCTGGGTAATACCAGGAATTTTACAATTCGCGATTAGCGAAAAGGATTTATATCATGGCAACTGGCACAGTTAAGTGGTTCAACGATTCTAAAGGTTTTGGCTTCATCGCACCGTCAGACGGCAGCGACGACGTTTTTGCTCATTTTTCTGAAATTCAGTCTGATGGCTTCAAAACTCTGCCTGAAGGCGCTAACGTCTCTTTTGACGTTACCCAAGGTCAGAAAGGCCTTCAAGCTTCAAACATCAAGCTGCTTTCTTAATCCTAGCGATTATTTAAGTTCTCGAATCGTTTAGATTCGATGATCGGGCCCCGCTTAGGCGGGGCCCGATGCATTTGTGTCTTTGAAAAAAACTGTCCCTGTGGTCATTGATCTTCCTGCTGTTAGCGATGGGTCTTCACTATTATTTGAACTGATCGCTGTTCCTCCCATTGCTTCCTATTTTCTCCTGTATAAGATCGCCTTGCTTTAATGTTATGTTATATTGTATCTTTTAGTGATGCTGTTATTTCAACAGTAGAGAAAGGAATAGGGGAGACCGAAGCATGGTAGAGCATAAAATGAAGGTATTGCCGTTCAAAAGTGTCAGCGTGTTCGCATTCAGTGCTTTGCTACTGGCAGGCGCTCACTATGCCAGCGCTGATGACCACGACCACAGTCCTGCTCATAATGACCATGACCACAATAGCGATATTTATGCAGGCTACTTTGAGGACGATCAGATTAAGGATCGCCCGCTTGCTGACTGGGAAGGTGATTGGCAATCCGTCTATCCGTACCTACAGGATGGCACGCTAGATAAAGTATTCCAGGACAAGGCAGAGCATGGCGATAAAACCGCCGAAGAGTACAAAGCTTATTACGATACGGGTTATCAAACCGATGTAGAGCGTATCGTTATCGACGGCAGCAACGTCACCTTCTTTGCGAACGGCGATGAGATGTCAGGCAACTATCAGTACGATGGTTACGAGATTTTAAATTACGAGGCGGGCAACCGCGGTGTTCGTTTTATTTTCGAGCTCGAAGGCGAGGGGGCTGACGAGCTCCCCCAGTATATTCAGTTCAGCGATCACAGTATTTACCCCACTGACGCAGACCACTACCACCTTTACTGGGGGGATGATCGTGAAGCCCTGCTGGATGAAGTGACTAATTGGCCGACCTATTATCCTTCAGAGCTAAGTGGTGAAGAAATTGCCGATGAGATGCTTGCCCACTAAACGGTAATAGCCACTTTTAACTGATCCAAAAAGCGCTGGCTCTCATGCCAGCGCTTTGGTTTTATTGGCACTGTTAAGTTAGGATTCAGAGTAGAGTTACCGCGTTTCTTCCATATCGCTTGATCAAACGACAACAACATAGGGCCACTCATTATGCGTTTAGGGTCACTTTTCCTAGGGATTGCGTATTCCGCCCTATCGTGACCGCCCATTCCGTTTGAACGTGAC